>VYKP01000054.1_pt1 | contig 34134 bp, 35 predicted proteins | sample 5114551 | NCBI WGS metagenome assembly VYKP01 (sample SAMN12291777, study PRJNA351875) | freshwater metagenome | isolation source: freshwater lake | place: USA: Michigan, Baseline Lake | collected 2013-08-09
TTCGTGCAGTTCATACTCCACACAGCCATTTTCAATCAGGGGATGCTGCCCGATGATCGATTCGGCTGCTTCCGGGGAATCGATTTTAAATAATAACATCCCATCGCCTCTTTCTGTTCAATAACTCGTTTTTGTCTCCTGTCGGCTCTCTTGGGTTTGGTGGGTAAAATGTATTTTATAAGATATATTCCGGCCAGCGAGCGACTGGAACGAACCACAAAGACACAAAGAACACAAAGATTGATCGGTTCTATATAAGTTAAACTGGTCGCAACGCGCTCGCTACGCGAGATCACACAAAGAATAAGAGAGGCTCTTGTGCTGTCTCGGTTGACCGCTGCATATATGCTTGTTTGACAAACCGAAGAACCTAATTTTTTTCAGGACGATGACTGGTAAGCAACCCGAAAATTCTATAGATTAATGGCAAAAAATACTTGACAAAAACCCTCGATTTGACTTATACTTTTTAGTATAATGGGAATCCGTGCCGAAATATATATAAGCCTTTTTACTTCCGCTATAAGTTTGTCCGAGAACCAATCGAGAAAACCATAAACGGGTCATTCGAGGAGCCTTATGCCAGAATCTAGATCTGAGATTATTTCAGTTAAAGTTAAAGAAAATGTCACCATGTTAGTGGAAGCGAGGAGTTTCGGTGGTGAACGGGAAGTATCCGATCAAATATTTGACTTCCAAAGTGTGGCTGATACAATTGAGGCAGTTACTGAATCGATCGCTGCTACGATCAATAAAGTGAAACCCAAAAAGGCTACCGTAGAATTTGGAGTAGAAGTCAGGGTAAAATCTGGTAAACTAACCGCTTTAATTGTGGAAGGTGAAGGAAAGGGAAATTTAAAAATTACTCTGGAATGGGGAGGATAAATTGATTAAATGCTTACCCCGGAATCTCTACCCTCGTACACTGTCAGGTTAAAGTTAATCTATGGGTCAGGAACAGGCTTTTTTGTGGGACAAGGGTTAATTTTGACCTGTCTTCATGTGGTGAAAGATGTGCGGGATAATCGCGAGACTATCGAGATAATTTGGCAAGGTAAAATGTCTAGTGCCAAAATTATCGACTTGCCGAATCTAGACGGGATCGATCTGGCTCTTTTACAATTAAACTCGCCTTTAGATCACAACTATGTCGATTTCGATCACGATTTACAATTAACAGATAAATTATACACTTTCGGCTATACCAACGAGTATCCGAACGGTGATCCTAGTGACTTTGAGTATATAGGTTTAACGGGGGATGAAAACCCCTTAATCAAGTTTAAATTAGGGCAAGTACAACCCGGTTTTAGTGGTTCACCTCTGTTAAATTTACGCACGGGGAAAGTGTGCGGAGTGGTGAATAAAACCAGAGATGAGTACAGTGATTTAGGAGGAAGAGCGATTCCAGTTCAGACTATTTTTAAATATTTTCCGCAATTACAACCCCAAAAAAATGCCCATAATCCTTTTAAACCCACTTCCGGAGGTATTAAAGAAATTCAGCAGATTTTTGGCCGGGAACAAGAAATTAAAGATATTTTTGAGGTTTTAAATTCCGGCAGTAGTGCTGCTGTTATCGGGGAAAGGGGAACGGGAAAAACCACCCTGCTTTGGGGAATTTACCATCAAGCAAGGGAGTATTTACTTAGTCATCGACAACCCTTGTATCTCAACTTAGAAGGATTAGCAGGAGATAAGGATTTTTATTATGAATTATGTAATCAGATTGGTATAGCTGCGAATTACGATAAACCGCTCAAAGGAACTAGATTAACTAGGGAATTAGAAAAACATAAAATCCTGTTATTATTGGATGTGGTAGATAATATGACTCAAAAATATTTCAGCTATCAGCTTAGAAGTCAATTAAGAGAGTTAGCCAATCGTCCCGATCCACCTTTAAGATTAGTAGTAGCGGCTAATCGTTCCCTTGATGTTTTATTTCCTGATAACCAAGGAGGTGATTCACCTTTCGAGGGAATTTGTCAACAATTTTCGATTAGATTATGGGATGAAGCTAAAATTAAAGAGTTTATTAGTCATCGTCTAAGTCAAACTGGAGTGACTTTTACTGAGGAGGAAATAAGTTCTCTTGTTAGGCAAAGTCAAGGAAAGCCGCGAGAGGTGATGCAAAATTGTTTTAAACTTTATCAAACCAAAGTCAATAACTCAGTATCCCGAACTTAGGTTATAACTAAATAATAAGTTGATTTAATTTTTGGTTTGATCCCCCCTACCCCCCTTGATAAGGGGGGTTTGATCCTACCTTGATAAGGGGGTTTGATCCCCCCTGCCCCCCTTGATAAGGGGGGTTTGATCCTACCTTGAGTAACACCTAACTACTTAATAAACCATCACCGGGTAAATAGCTAGAGATAAAAATTATGAAGGAAAGCACCGTCCCCAGAATTAATCTCGCTCCTAAACTCAAACGCGATTTATCTTTATGGAATCCCTTTGATTATCTTTTGCTGTTGTACTGGGTGTTTTATTTTCCCCAAGCAGTGCGCTGGTATGTGGAAACGAGAGGCGGCGGCGATAAATTAACAGAACAGAAAACATGGCGCGATAGAATGCAATTTCTCCGCGACCATCCCGTACAATTGCGTCTAGGGATTCAGGGTCTTCTCTTAACTGTAATTACCCCTCTGATTATCTGTAGCATAGCAGCAAATTTAGGACTTTCTGTTAATTGGGTGGGCGTGGTGTGGGGCGTGGCGTTGGGCGTGTGGTTCGGCGTGGCGTTGGGCGTGGTGTACGGCGTGGTGTGGAGCGTGGTGTCCGGCGTGGTGTCCGGCGTGGTGTTGGGCGTGGTGTCGGGCGTGGTGTTGTCCGGCGTGGTGTCCGGCGTGGTGTCCGGCGTGGGGTTCGGCGTGGTGTTCGGCGTGGGGTGGAGTGTGGTGTTCGGCGTGGGGTGGAGTGTGGTGTTCGGCGTGGTGTACGGCGTGGTGTACGGCGTGGTGTACGGCGTGGGGTTGGGCGTGGGGTTTATATTCACCTTTCCCCGTCCTGATAATTGGCTAATCGGGCTTTTGGCTGGCCCCCAAGGGCGACTTTTTCCCCGTATTACCCTTCTACCGCTGCCGGGGTTAACCTCGACTCTACAACAATGGTTACAGCAAGACTGGGAAACGGCTATTAATAACCTCAATCAATACCTTCGGTACAGCCACCAGTTTATTCCTGTCCTTGTCGCCATTAACCGCGTTTTATCGCAATTCCCAGAGGCAGAAATTATCTATCGCGTCTCCCGTCTGGCAGAAAATCCCTCCGATTGGCAATTGTTAAAATATGCGTCGGCGAAACTGTTTTATCTTACTGACAGCCAAATCCGTCTCGATACCCCTGCTCGCGCCGCCGCCGCTGGTTTTTGGTATCTTCACCAACGGGACACCGAAAAAGCCGAAAAAGCCTTTGCTGTGGTACGTTCCCTCACCTACGGGGAAGAAATGTATAGCCTAGCCCAAACTTTACACCGATTTAGTCTGGCAGCAACTCCCGATAGTATCGCTTCCCTGGAGGTTGCCCCCATTGCCGCAGAACCGTCATTACGTCCGCAAACTTGGCAAGCTATCAGCAGTTTAAATCTAGTTATCACAGAAATGGCTTTAGTCCAGGGAAGTTACTCCCAACAGGTCAGATCCCTCGCTCTTAATCGGATTATCGGGGAATTAATCGATATAGCCGACCAACAGGCGGCCAATTTACCCCAAGCAGAAAAAGCATTAATCCTTTTCATCGTCCTAAAATGGGCAAAAATTAGCGCATCCATCGCGGGAACGGTGGGAACGGTAACTATTACCCAACCGATTCCTAATCCCTACATTATCGGTGATCCGGTGATCGGTAAACGCTTTGTTGGTCGTGGGGAGATCCTGCGGGAACTTCAGTCAATGTGGTCCGGAGATAACCTATCCTCCGTGGTTCTCTATGGTCATCGTCGCATGGGTAAAACTTCGATTCTACGCAATCTGGAGGCCTATCTCCCACCAGATGTCTCGGTTATCTACATTAATTTACAGCGCTTGGCCACAGTAACCAGCCTAGCCGAAGTTCTCCTGACTATGGCTGAGGAAATCGCCCAAACTTTGGCAATTGATGCCCCAGAAGAGGAAAAAATCTCCCAACATCCAGAAATGTATTTTAATCGTTATTTAGATCGTCTGATGCGCCAGATTCTGCCGGAAAAAGCTAAAACCGGTTTAATTATTGCCCTCGATGAGTTCGAGATAATTGAGGATTTAATCGAAGCGAATACCCTCCCCCAGAATTTCCTCGGCTATCTGCGTTCCCTTGTCCAGAGTAGTCCGCGTCTAGCTTTTGTTTTTGCCGGATTACATACCCTAGAGGAGATGACTGCCGATTATTTTCATCCTTTTTTTGGCAGTGTTTACCCGATTCCAGTTAGTTTCCTCTCTCCTGAATCCACTCGCGTTATCCTCGCTAATCCCGTTGGGGAAGACGAGGATTTTCCCCTAGACTATACCCCATCCGCTTTGGACAAAATTTATCAACTTACCCACGGTCAACCCTATTTAGTACAACTGATCGGCTTTCATCTGGTACGTTTTTATAATAAACAGGTCTTTGAGTTGCAACGTCCCCAAGATATTCGTTTTCAGGTGGAAGATGTGGAAAAAGCCATCGATGCTGAGTTTTTCCAAAGGGGGAATTATTATTTTACGGGTGTCTGGAAACAGGCTAAACAAGATGCGGCCGGACAAGGGGAGATTTTAATAGTTCTTTCTCCCCATCTGCAAGGATTAACCCGGGCAGATTTACTGTCCAGCACCGGACTAACTGCCACAACTCTCGACCAGGCCTTAAAAACCCTTGAAAATCATCATGTCATCGAATGCCAAGACTCCCGTTATCGGATTGCTGTGGAATTATTCCGTCGTTGGGTATCGGAAACAATGGCCTAAATTCTTTTGCTATCTTTTTGGCTAATATCTCAGCCCAGAATGGGGCTTGCTTAATAAATGTGAAATGTGGGCAAGGTAAGGGTTTTGGGGGTCTGTCTTGCGAAACAGGTGCAAGGAGAGAATCGTGCTTCAAAACCTTGCGTCTTCATCGGCCCGCGTCCTGTAGGGGCGAAGCATTCGGGCAATAACCTATCACTGAAACCGTAGATTTTCTATCCGAATGCTTCGCCCGTACTTTTTTAGCAAACCCCAAATAGGGGGGTTACAGGGCAGCACGGATTCCCACTATAACAAAATAATAGAACAAATCTGGGAATTTGTCAAGGCCTTGGCAATTTTCCGGTTAAAATTGTTTGTTGAGATGGGGTAAGGAACAAAACCCGCCAGGCTCCAACGAAAAACTTTAGTATAATCAAGAATATTTAGTATTTATTAGCTTTTCTGTCTAAGATTGATGTTAAAGGCTGTTCTGTTCGATTTTAATGGGGTGATCATCAATGATGAACCAATCCATCAAGAGTTAATTAATGAAATCTTGCTCGGAGAAAATTTGCTGCCCCTAGGGTCGGAATTTGCGGAGTTATGTCTGGGAAGAAGCGATCGCGTCTGTTTGCGTAATGTTCTCACCCGTCGCGGTCGTCAAGTGACCGAGGAGTATCTGACTAAGCTAATTAACAAAAAAGCCAGTTTATACCGAGAAAGATTAGGAAAATTAGAGAAACTTCCTATTTATGAGGAGATATACTCTTTTTTAAAACGGGTTAAGGCCAGGGATCTACAAATCGGTTTGGTGACGGGAGCAATACGCTCGGAAGTGGAATCAATCCTGCAACAGACGGGCCTTGGGGATTACTTTAGTGTCATTGTCACCGGTGATGAGATTAGCACCAGTAAACCCCAACCGGATGGTTATTTACTGGCCGTCGAAAGATTCAATCGTTGGAATTTTAATCTACAGTTGCAACCCTGGGAATGTCTGGTGATTGAAGATACTTTTGTTGGTTGCGAAGCGGCCAAAAGAGCGGGAATGCAGGTGGTGGGAATCGCTCATACCTATCCCTTCCATTTTATGCAGAGAGTGTCCAACTGGGCGATCGATAATTTTTCCCAACTAGATCTCGATCGCGTGGAAGAAACTTTTAGCCAAATCGGGGATAAAAAGGAGCGATCGGGATTTTTAGGCAATCTTTGACCATCTAGAGGCGATTAACAAGCTGAAAATCTCTACTTGCAAAAATTGGCAATTCGTGTTATGCTAACAAAGCTACTGAGAAAATGCGGGTGTAGTTTAGTGGTAAAACCCTAGCCTTCCAAGCTAATGATAGGGGTTCGATTCCCCTCACCCGCTTAAGTTGTTGTGCAGTCAACGTCTAAGGAATTATTGGTAATATCAACGGCGATTCTGACTTAGAGATCGCTATCTTCTAAATATCTCCGCAAATCGTTGGTACGCTGCTCGGTGACAGCTGCCAAACAATTACTGTAAATCATGGGAGCTATAGAGCCTCCCTCAAACGCACTTCTTTCAAATTCGCAACTGCTGTCTCTAAACTTAATCCAAGCTTGTTGGGCGCTAATTAATTTTTGTTTGCGAGCAGCTGACAGTTTTGGCAGTAGTTGTCGATAAACTTGATTTAACTTGCGATCGGCGTTTTGATAAGCGATGCTGGCACAAATGTTCATTTCGCTTTGAGTCTGGGGATTGTTACAGTTAGGACGTTGAGCTAGTTGCAAGTTTGTCGCTGCAGATGTGGGACCAGCAATGCTAGGGGTAGCCATCTCGACGGCAAATAAACTGGCTATGCTTAATACGGTTAGTAAAAACTCGCCCATTCCTACTTATTTTAATGACGGTAAGAATAGGATAACAGAAATGCGATCGAATCGACCATAGCTTTTTCATTCTGCTCGATTTGTTGGTTGAATTGGTTAACTCTATTTCATTATTTTCAAAAAAGAAAATTAGAGGAGTTGATAACTAAAAAACCCAGACGGGAACTCGTTTATAAGCAGGAGTCCCACAGCGAGGATCGATTTTAGCTTTGAATAAAACATTGGCGGCTCTCTTAGGTTTGGTGGGCAAAATGTATTCTAAGATACATTCTTTCCGGCGAGCGAGTGGAAGGAACCACAAAGACACAAAGGACACAAAGATTGATCGATCCTCTGTAAACCTTCGCGAATCGGACCGAAGATAATTTCGATATTTTCTAATTTACCGGCATCTCCTTGAACGGTGACTCGTTGATGTTCTTGAAAGCTGGCTTTTTTGGCATCTTCGGCGTTGATCAATAAACAATGACGGTGAGGCATTCCCCGATATTTATCGCCCATTTGATAAACAACGGTGTTATGTTGTCCATAACTGCGTCCTGTTCCGAGAATCAGGGCAATTCCGGGGGCATTTTCTGGTTGATTGAAATCTTGCTTTTGCGGTGCTTTTAAAGTGGGTAAAAGCGTGACAGACATTTGCGCTTTTCTGGTCGATGTTGGAAAATGGGGTTCGGTAAAAATCCGTCCGCTAATGGTAAATTCTGTTTGGGTTTGATCTAATTGCCCGATCTTTTGATAACCCGGAATCGTTTTGGCGATTAACTGACGAATATAGGCGGTATCGTGTAATCTCGACCAATCAATCGGGTTTGTGCCTAAAACCTTGACGGCAATATTTGTTAACAGTTCTACTTCCGAGATGATATCCACATGGGAACCCTGTAGATGACTGCTTCCCCGCTCGTTAAAACGGACAAAATTATTGCCCGATTCGGTGGTTGTCGGGTGAGGATTTTCAAAGCGAGCGAAGACGGGTAAAATTACCGTATTTTGTCGGGCTAATCCCTGAAAATGTCCTAAGTTTGGCTTAGTAGCTACATAAAAAATCGTATCAATTTGAGCTAAGGCTTTTTTGGCTTGATTTAAATCTGGATTTGCCCCATAAAGATTACCTCCCAAACAGAAAAGGGTATTGATTTTTCCCCGTTCGGCAGCTTCAATTAATGCCCTGGTATCATAACCGCCGGTTATATTTAATGGCTTTCCTAAAAGTTGAGCAAGTGCCTCGGCGATTTCCTGACGTAATCTCACCGTAACGCCCATAGAACCGAAGCCCTGTACATTAGAATGACCTCTGATTGGCATGGTTCCGGCTCCGATTTTGCCAGCATTTCCCGTCATTAAAGCGGTATTGGCAATACTGATAATATTATCTACCCCGTTTTCCTGTTGTGTAACCCCCATCGCCCAAGCGAAAACTACACGCTCTAAATTGCCGAAAAGGGCGGCGGTTGCTTCAATTTCTTCTCGGGACAAACCGCAGGTTTTAGTAATGTTTTCCCAGGGTGTTTGTCGGGCATAATCTATAACAGATTGCCAATTTTCTGTATGGGATTTGAGATAATCCCACCGCACTAAATTTTGTTCAATTAAAGATTTTTGTAATCCGACGAATAGAACAGTATCGCTACCCGGTATCGGCTGTAGGTAGAGAGTCGAAATATCGGAACCGCCCCGCAATAAAGATTTAATCGGAAAAGCGGGCGAGGAGAATTTGACCAAGCCGACTTCAATTTGCGGGTTAATAATAATAATTTTACCGCCGCGATCACGAATTTGAATTAATTCATTCATCAGGCGAGGATGATTAGCCGGAGCATTAGAACCGATCAATACCACACAATCGGCTTGTTTTAAACTTTCCAGACTGACCATCGAAGTTCCGGAGCCGAAAACCTGTTTTAAGCCTACGGTCGAGGCGGCATGACAGAGATCGGAACAATCGGCTAAATTATTACTTCCTAATGCCCGGAAAAACAATTGTAAGAGATAGGCGGCTTCATTAGAAGAACGTCCCGAACTATAGGAGGCAATGGTCTCGGACGGTTGATGAAAAGCTTGTTCGGCTAATCGATAAACTTCTTCCCAACTAATACGTTGATAGTGACTTTCTCCTGCTTTTAAGAGGACGGGATAACTGAAACGACCCAAGCGATCGCATTCTAGGGAGGTTAAGGACTGTAATTGAGCGAGATGATAGGTCTGAAAAAAATCAGTTTTAATACCTGGCATTAATTCGGAAGTAACTGCCTCGACACTTTTGAGACAACGTTGCAGACTTTCCCCCGCTTCGTTGACAAAACCGCCCTTTTGTCCTCCCGTTCCCCAAGCGCAAGCTAAACAGGCACTTTTATGATTTAAGGTTTGCCAGAGTTTAACCCCTTGAGGAGAGAGGGTTTTTTCTGCCCAATATTGCAATATGGGAAAACCCCCGCCCGCCTCAATTTTGTTGGATATTTCCCGTTCGTTCATCGTTTTTTTCTCCCGATTTTTTCTCAAATCCCTCCGATAGGGAGAGTGTACCCAGTACAGTTGAGTTTATCACCATTTTTTAAAAAGTGCATCAGCAACGCATAAACGACTGGGTAAGCTACGGTTAGTTGTTGACAATATCCCCTGATTGTGATTTTATCAGACTGGGGAGAGGTCTATTACAATGATAATTCCGATGGATAAAAATGAAGACTTTCAACATTTAGAAGAGATGATCGTTAATCTCCAAGCAAAACAAAAACAGATTCTGAAGGGGATGTTAGATTATCCGATTGAAATCGATTCGGCAATTCGGATACTTTCGGTTCCGTCTCGGCAATTGCCAACAACTAATGGGTTAAATCCGATCGCTGGGGGGTTGCCGCTCTAATTTGTCCAAAATTCGCTTGAGCAAGACACTATAAACAGGTTCACCGCCTAAAAAGTGGGCTGTGATGGCAGCACAGATACAAGTCAGTAAAATCGGCAGCGCCACCAAAAAATTATCTGTCAATTCCATCACCAACATGACGGCGGTGAGGGGAGCGCGGACCGTGGCCGCCACTAATCCCCCCATCCCAGCGACGGCAAAAACCCCGGGTTGGGGCAGTTGACCCGGAAACCAAGCATCGCACACTTGTGCCAACCCTAAACTGAATAGAGTAGCCAAGGCTAACATGGGGGCAAAAATCCCGCCAATTTCCCCGGAACCATAACAAACCATTGTTAGGAGAAAGCGCCCTAAGAAAACCAGCAGCAAGACCGCTCCTGGAGCTTCACTATTAAAAGTCCAGATGACCGATTCATCGCCACTGCCAACTAAGGGAGCGTAGAGCCAACCGAGCCAACCGATCGCACTTCCCACCAATAACCCCAGCAGTTGGGAAGGAAGTCCCCGCAGCCGGCCAAACCAGTCTAGGGAACGAAACAGGAAAAAATTAAAATAATAGCCAACGATTCCCAGCCCAACCCCCAAAATCACGAACATCCAGAGAGTATCTAGAGGAACTCTCTCGAAATGGCTGATTTTCATGAAACCCTCTTGACCCACAAGCAGCCTGAGGACAATGGCCGCCGTGATAGAGGCAACCATCACTGAACGGTAGGACAAGATCCACGAGTCAAATTTGGGGCGCACTTCTTCGGTGACAAACAAGATGCCCGCGATCGGGGCATTGAAAGCTGTAGTTAATCCTGCTCCTGCTCCCGAAGCGATCAGGATACGCGCCTGTTCAGAGGAGGCCCCGACGAAAGCAGCCACCATCTTACCGATAGCGCCTCCGATTTGAATGGTCGGCCCTTCAAAACCAGCAATCATCCCCGCCCCGATGGAGAGCATTCCGCCAAAAAACTTAACCGGCAGGACTCGCCGCCAGTCGAAGGGCAAGAGGTTGTCAAGCGCTCCCTCAATCTGGGGAATGCCGCTGCCAGCCGTATCCGGCGCTACCCTCCGCACTAGCCAGAAGCTGGCATAGACCATCGCCCCAGCTACCAGGCTAGGGATTAACCAATTCAGAATCGGGTAATCAGCCAGAGCAGCAGCCAGTTGTTGCCGTTGCTGGAGGATGTGGTGTACGGCCATCCGAAAGCCAGTACCCACTAAACCAGCTAGAATGCCAACAATTGCCGCCCACAGGACTACCTGGTTGAGCCGGTGCTTGGCCTCTAAAAATCGGGCCGGAATGTTGCCCAAGATATCCAATGGGGATGTGGGACCAGAATCGCTCTCTGCCATAGAAAAGGATGAGTAACTGTTGGTTTAAGGTTAACATTGAGAGTATCAATAGTCTGCCCAGACATCTTCCCCGACAACCGGGTAGTTTCAAAAATGAAGCATAAAGTATTTTTTTAGGTCCGGCGCCTGACCCTCTTTCACTCTTTTCTTTCCTTCACCTTGGCAGTAGTGGTTAGGGACTTGCGTGGGAATAATATCCCAGCCAGAAAATCGCTATGTAGAAGAATCAGACCAGCCAGATGGCACATTATCAAAGCGCAAGTCCCTAACATCTCGAAGGCTCTCGCCCTACTTAGGGTGATCAGCAAACCTGAGCGCTCGGAGGGCGCAAGCTTTGCGCCCCTACAGTAACGGATTTTGTCCACAATGTAGGGGCGAACTGCGTTCGCCCTATGGCACATTATCAAAGGGCAAGTCCCTTATCGGTTTGGTTGTCAATGCAATCTCTAATCCCATTTACAGTCATGAAGAAAATTCACCCTGAGTTGAGTAAACTAAGGTTATTCTATGGCATCCAATCAGCGATCGCCATAGCCCTACCCTTGCTCATCGGCCTCTTGATGGGCAATCTCAAGCTCATCATTTTACCTGCTCTGGCTGCATTTTTGATTAATTTATTCCTGGGTAGCCTGTCTGTGAGTTACCGAGATAAATTATTAGGATTGGCGATCGCTACCCTAGGCTGTGCCGGGGTCATGAGTCTGGGAACAGTGACTGGCCAGATGCCTTGGTTGCTGGTTATCCTCACTTTTCCTTTGTTGCTGCTCTTCAACTTTATCAGTGTGCTGGGAAGTACAGCTACAGCCATCGGACAGGTAGTGGCAGTGTTTTGGTTGATCTCTACTCACCTACCCGGCAATCTGGATCTGGCCCTAGAAAGATTTTGGTTACTCTTATTGGCCGGCATTTGGGTAATGGTTCGACCCTGGGTAATAGGGCTCAACGATCCCTACAGGCCAGTTAAACAAGCCATCATTACCAGTTACCAAAGCTTGACCCATTTTCTCGAAACTGTTGCCCGAGTTGAGATTGCCGATAAGGACGAACTCTGGGATGTAGAAACATCCCAAGCACAACATCAAACTGGAACAATGATCGCCCAAGCTCGTAGCCTCTGGCACGAGGTTTATATTAGTCAACCCGGCACTCATATTGAAGGCCAGCGCTTGATTTTTTTGATTGAGAAGCTAACTGATATTTATCGGGAAGTAATTGCTCTGACAGAAGTGGTTGTCGGACAAAACAAGAGAGAATTGGCTGAGATGGGACCAGAGCTTAAGCAAGCCTGCCAAACCTTGATCGAGGTAATGAAAACCCTGGATGATATAGTTAAATTGAGAAATACAAGCGATCGCCAAGAAATTGCTCAAGAAACCTTAGCGATGCTCACAACTTTACAGCAGCAAGTGCAAGACTTAAAGAAAAAGTTCCGTATTGGCAGTAATTCCCCGGAAACCACCACACCTAATCTCCATAAACTCATCCTGATTCTGAACAATCTGGCAGAACAAATTGATGCCACTATTACCCTACTCCTCGATCACCAAAAGCAAGTCGAGGTGACACTCCAATCAGTTCCCTTAACCCCTGTCACCCCTTTTTGGGAAATATTGAAAAATAACTGGACTTTTGAGTCGATTAATTTTACTGCGGCTATGCGTCTAGCCACTGTCACTACTTTTGCCATGTTGGTATCCATTCTACTCCATTGGCATCACGGTTATTGGATAGCTTTAACCGTGCTGTTTGTTCTCCAGCCGGATTATGGTGGCACAATCCAAAAGGCTATACAGCGCATTGGTGGCACTATTTTAGGAGTAATCTTAGCAACTCCCATAGTTTTGCAGATTCAAGATCTAAACCTACTAATAATAATTCCAATTATCTTAGCTGCCCTAACTGCTGCCTTCCGTTTTGTTAATTATGCTTTCTTTATGCTCTTTCTGACCATGCTAATTGTGCTGATTCTGGATCTAGACGTACCCAAAGATTGGCAGTTAGCCGAGACGAGGGTTTTTCATACTGTATTGGGGGGAGTTTTGGCAGTCATCAGTTACTATCTTTGGCCAATTTGGCAGAGACGTTCCTTACCCCGAAGAATTGGCATTTTACTAGAAAAGAGTATCAGTTATTTTCAAACTGTGGCCGCTGCTTATCAAGGACAAGCTCAAAGTGCCAAAATCTTAGATTTAAGCCGCCGTCAAGCTGAATTAGCTAGTGATAATGCTTTGGCTACTGTCCAGCGCATGAAACGAGAACCAAAGCAATTTCAGGGTAATGTGGTGGGAACAACAGAATTGATTCTCAATGGGGTTAGTTTTATTAATGGAGTGACTACCCTTAGACAACATCTTCAGCAGTTTCAGCCTTCCCAAACACTGCCGGGATTAGATGAGTTTATTGAACAGGTGACGAAAACATTTGAGAATCTGCAACAAATCCAACAAACAGGGATTAACTCTTTATCTATGCCCAATTTTAACCGAAGTTTACATAGGTTAACGGACTATTTAGAAACCATTCCAGAAGATCAAACTGAAGAAGTAAGATCGTTGAGTTTTATCATTGCAGAGTTACATCAACTTACAGAGAAATTAAAGGGAATGTTTGCAGCGATCGCTTAGAGTAAGCAAAGAAAAAAGACTATCACTCAATCCACTTATCAATAATGTTTGGAATTTCCTTATTATGCTGCATCTGAAGTATATCAATGTTGAATTTATTGAGGAGGGGGCTATTTTGAGGTAAGACAAAGCCGTAGGTCAAGAAAGACGAATAAATAGGCACAGTTGTCAAAGCTACCTTCGGATTTTGCTTGAGATAATATCTTAAGACTCGATCGCCATCAAGAACCGCCTCTACTTGACCGCTATACATTAAATTAATGGCTTGGTATAGGCTGTTGGCCAAAACAGGAGTAATTTTATATTCAGAGGTGAGATTCATAAAATAAGAACTTCCTGCTAATAGGGAAACTTTTTTATTTTGTAAATCTTGAAGATTGCTCAACTTTTTAGCAGGTTGCTGGGTCAATGCTAGGGTAAAAGTTGTCACCAAACCTGCCGTAATTGAAGAGGTAATCGCCAGGGAAATCCACATCCATAGATAAGTAATAAATCTGCCAGTTCCAGTCACTGGAACTTTATCACCATAGCCGACTGTTGTTGTGGTAACTGACACAAACCAGAAAGCTTCTCGCACCCCCTTAAAATAATTTTTAGGAAACTGTTCGGGATTGCGCTTATGTTCAACAAACCAGATGACATTAGATACTAAAAACAATAGCAGTACAAGTCCTAGCACCGTTAGGATCGCCGCTCGTTGCAAGAAGGGATGAATCAACTGCCAGAGGTTAGGGGGATGGCTGGGAATGAGTAGGGCCAGATAGGAGCTATAGTAAGGCTGAGTAAAGGCGACTTTTTTCAGACCTTCTGGTGTAATTGAGATCGGTCCGACGAGCAAATCGAGAGTGCCATTAGCAACTTGATTAATACCTGTATCAACTTTCTTAACTATATAATACTCGTATTCTAAATTTTCTGAACTGGCTATTCTTTGCCAAATCTCAATACTAATCCCATCAAACTTCGTTGTGCTTTTCGGTGGGTAGTCCGAAGATTTTGGAGAAGGCGAAGGTTTATTTAGGGAGGAAATATCATTAACAATTAACACTTGATTTTCTATGACATAAGGCGGTGAAACATAGACACCGACTCTTAACTTAGGTGAGGCTTGAACGGGAAGAGCAATCAAGAACAATCCCCCTATCACCGAACCAATTAAAGAATTAATCATAACAGGGATGAAATCTAAGGATGTAAATAAAAAGCTGTACCTAAAACGGCATATAAAATTAACAATAAAACTCCTTCTAGCCAATTAGACTGGCCATCAGAACTGATCGAACTGGTGATGAGAACTGCCGCCGTAGCCGCAAACATACCAAAAACGTTAAATTCTAGGGAGAGAGGAGTCGGGAAGAATAGGCTCACTAGAACTAAAAGTGGAGCCACAAATAGAACCACCTGCAAAGTCGAGCCAATAGATACCGCCACCGTTAAATCCATCTTATTTTTGAGGGCGGTTGTCACGCAAGTAATGTATTCCACGACTCCGCCAAAAAGGGGCAGTAAAATAATACCTGTAAATAGCTCGGTCCAGCCTAATACTTTTACCGTCTCTTCTAGACTCCCCACCAGAATTTCTGAAATGACCACTAGAGCAACGGTACAGATAAGCAGAATTGTGACGGGTTTTCCAAATTTGGCCAAGCGGCGGTCTCGCGTAGCGAGCGCGTTGCGACCGCTGACAGGCTGAGGCTGATTTTCTCTTGCTTCTAGCGCATTTAATCCTTCCACATCTTGCTGAGACTTAAGGGAGAAAATGAGGCTCAATCCATAAAAAATTAGCAACAAAATGGCAGCCGCATAGGAAAAGTTTTGGATGGCAGCTTTCGGCAAACCTTCGGAAGTAAAGTGAATGGCACTGGGAGTCAGCAAAACCAACACAGAAAGCAGCAAGGAAGAGGCATTGAGGCGAGCAATTTCTGGTACAAAATTTTGTTGTTGGAAACGCAAGCCTCCTAAGAACATTGCCAACCCCAATCCTAAGAGTAAATTGGCAATAATCGCCCCTAAAATACTCGCCTTGACCACCTCGACTAATCCCGCCCTAAGCGCCACTACTGAGACGACCATTTCCGTTAAATTGCCAAAGGTGGCATTGAGCAGACCGCCTAGGGTCGGGCCAATAATGGCGGCAATGACTTCCGTTGCTTCAGCAATGAAGGCCGCTAGGGGAACGATCGCCAAAGCAGAGAGGACAAAGACGAGGACAGGTGATAACTTCAGCCACTCAGCAGCAAGAGTGATTGGTACGAAGATCAGCAGCAAGAGCAAAAATTTGTTTTTAGCTGACATGGGGGGGGTTCTCTTGACCGTCTTGGGGTGGTTGCGGAGGCGAACTCGGTTGAGGCGGAGATGTCCAGTCGATTTTCTTGCCAGCGATCGCTCCTAAGCTCCGACCGATCTCTGCCCCCGCTGCACCAGCGACTAACTTGCCGATCGCCCCTCCCACCAAAGCAGTTCCTGTTTCCCCGACAAAACTGCTCCCTGTCTTGATCGTCCAATCTCTCACGTCTGTCTGTTCGGACGGAGCTTCCTGAGAGGGTTTTCCTTGCCGCTCGACTTGTTGATTTAAGGCAACTGCTGCATCTGTCCCTAACTGTCCCCCCAAAACCTCTCCGGCCAGAGCGCCTACCATGCCGCCCGCAGGCCCGGCGATGACCGTCCCCACAATTGCGCCCCCCGCAGTCCCCAGGGTTTCACCGAGCTTCTCGCCGCTTTTCTTGCTCAGGTGTTCTGCGATCTCGATCGGATTTGCTCCCCTCTGAGCCTTGTCTGGTTCGGGGTGGACAATTTCGTGGGTGACATCATAGCCTAACTTTGCTCCGGTGGCGCTGCCAGCAAAAGCGCCCACTTGAGCGCCTAAAACCGCCCCGCCCGGTCCAAGCGCCGAACCGATGGCCCCGCCGATTATTCCACCGGCCACTTGTCCCGCCGACATCCCCAGAAAAGCACCACCCACGGCCGCTGGATCCACTGCTTGGCTAATCTGGTCAGCAATTTGCCCAGTAGCTGAGACGACGGACTCTGCGGTTGCCGTTGCCGTTTGCAGGGCGGTCTGTCCCACTTGATTGGCTTGTTCAGCCAAGGGTTTGACCGCCGCCCCAGCCGTTTCCACGAGAGCTTGGCCAGTATCTTGGGTGGCTTTGAGGAGGGGGTTAGCGGCTTCGAGAACGGAGTCGCTTGCTGCTTGCCATTGCTGGGCGGCTGCTTCCCCTGCGGTTTTTGCCGCCTTCGCTATCTGGTTCGCCATACGCTGCGCAGCAGCTAGGAAATCGGCGGGATTTTGAGTAACTTGTTCCTTTGCTGAGGCTGATGAATCTGGATTGGCCATTACTTTTATCCTCCTGAGATTACCCCAGAACTATCGGGTTGGGTAATTATTCGGCAATTTCCACTTCTGTGGGTGCCTCGGGCTTGGTTGAAGTCTTGGCAGTTCTAATTTCTGCCTCGGCTTCTGCTACCAGATCGTTCCAAGACTCACTGACTTCAGCTGCAGTTTCTTGCACCTTCTCGAACGTTTCTAGTCCCCATTTAATGCCACTTTTAGTGAGGTCGCGGCCGGACTCTGCTAGAGACTTTCCTACCTCTGGATTACCCAAAGCACTAATGAGAGGGGCGAGAGCCAGAGCTGCTGCCCCAACGCCCAGTGCCGCCACTGGCTCGATGCCTAACAACAAAGCTTCTAAATCCATAATCACTTACTATCTCTATACCGCTCGATCGGCTATTTTCACTAACAGTTTAACCTGCATTATTGACTAATTGCCCATTACCCAGCCGACGGAAGAGCCGATGAGCTTGCCGCCAACTTCCTGAATTTTTCCAGTAACGGCTGCTTCGGAGAAGATTCCTTCCCCGGGCGAAGTCGTGTCACCAGTTATCGGCCTCACAGCACCGAAGCCCGTGGGCGGGAGTGAGTTGTTGGAGTAGCTGACAGAAATTTTCCTGAAAGGCTTTTTCGGTCATGCCCTGGGGATCGTAGCAGACGACGATCGAGTTGATCGCTGGAGTCAAGTGAACTTCCCTGACGGCTGCTAAGGACAAAATTGAGGTGGACAGGGGTTCGTGCAAGAAGGGATAACATCTCAGCCAAGCCAAGCGCACCCGCAGTCGGCCCAGGGTGAAATGGACGATTTGGAGAGAGCTATCTCGAACGGGCGGGTCGCACTCGCCCCCTACTTGTTCAACGTTAATCATCTTAATTAGGAGCAAGCTAGGAAGCAGAAATGGGACAGGAGCAAGAAGGGCGTTCCTGGTAGCAGGGGCAAGATCACCCCAGCAATTCCTACGATCAAACTAGCGATGGCGATCGCCTTGAGAATTTCTTTTCCTATTCCTTCATATCCAGTCAACAAGTTTTGCAGTTCCCCAGAGAACTGGTTCCAAAAACTCCCTAACTCGGCTTCTAAGGCTTCTAGAGCAGCAGTTGGCAAGAGGGCGAGGGAATCTGCCTCTTGAACGATTGCTAAAATTGCCGCCTGCTGTTCGGACTCCGAACCGGGGTGACTCTGATAGTTGATGATCGCGCAACTTGCCGCCGGATTGATGCGGACTTCCCCAATCCAAGGGAGGGACTGGAGGGCATAAGTCAGTTTCTCGCTATATGTGGAATCTCTGGCCAGTTTGGGGATGCCCAGGCGAAGGCGCCCCGGCAGCGAGTGCAGCACTTGGCAGTCAATTTTTGGCTGGTGGGCGATCTCGCGTAGCGAGCGCGTTGCAACCGGCAGGACTTGAGTGTTGCTTAGGTTAGTCTGAAGGTTTAATTCAAGGGTTGCGAGTGCTGGAGTCATTTTCTTTCTTGCTTTCTCTACCAATCGGGATCGTCAAACATTGCTATGTCCAACTTTAAACCAAATTAATTCAGTTTGACCTTTTAGACTAAAGGGTTTTTTGATACCCTAGAGGTGATCAAATAGCGAGGTAATCATGGAAGAGTTACTATTATTAGGTGCTGGGGCTGTGGCCGTCCTAGTTGTTGCTCCCATCGTCGGGGCGACTGTCAACCCTGAACTGGGTAAATCCATCTCAGATTCTGGTCGCGACTTGATTAAAGGTGGCCTTAAATTCGGCATGGAAACGACGGAAAAACTGCAAAGTTCCTTTGCCGAAGCGACCGAATCGTGGAACGATCTCGTGGCCGAAGCTAAATCGGAAGTCGATACTAGGAAAGCCGCTCCGCAGCCACCTCAGGAAGTAGAAATTATTTCCGAAAACTAACTTGAGTCCAAAAATGCCGACTGACCGACAACAATTGCGTCCTCGGTGTCAGACATTGAGTTGCCAGTTGTTCGAGGATATTCAGCGGCTCTCTCCTCCGTTAGTCTGGCGACTCCTCTTATCCCTGACAGTTTATGCACCCTGACTGCTTTACGCTCTATTCACTAGCTGGCAGCGGACGCAACTCTGGCGGGGAATTTGAAAAACTAGGTGCAGTAGATTTTCGCTGTGCTTCCTGTAACTTAGCTTTTACATTGAGCTTTTATACTAAATCCAGTTATTAAAATTGTGTATTCTACCTTTTGCCTCTTGCCGTTCGGACCTCAGCGTGAGCTTTTGTCGAACGCGGATCTCACGGCCGAAGCCTTTTGCTTGTCCTGATATTTAGCCTATGTTCAACAGATTTAGTATTACATTAAGCCTTGACATTGAGCGGGTCGAAATATGTCGAAGTGCTGTTCCATTTCGGACTAGTAACAGGTGGTCGATTTCCGTTTCCATGGCACTAGGAGAATGATAGGGGACAGGAGTAGCAATAGTATCAAAGAAGTGATCAAAATTCATATTTATTTTGATTTGTGGGTGGAAAAAGAATTATTATCGACACAGAAAATTGCGAAGGTTTTACGGGAACAGTATTGGCTTAATCATGGCTCTTGGGTGATTGTCAGTTAGAATTTAATGGTTAATCAGAGGTGCAGAATTAGCCAGAAAACCCGCAACTTTCAGAGACTCTAGCACTGAATTGTCATCCTCTACCCAATAGTTTTGTCCTAAACGCACAAATTGACGCTGAGTTCCCGCACCAATGGTGGCAATAACGGGAACTTTTGCCTTTTGTTTGTCTCCCGATTGCAGAATACTTTTGAGAAGATTTTGACGATTTTGGTTGACGACATCTTGCAGGGATAAATTAACCATCACCATTTTAATGGTTTCGATCGGTTCCGCATCTTCGATAATTAATTGTACCCGATCATCTCGGCGATCAATTTTTCCCCACACCATTAAAGTTGCTTCCTCCACTAATAATTTTTGCAGACGTTCGTAGGTATCGGAAAAAACCACTGCTTCTGACTGTCCCGAGGCATCTTCTAGGGTTAAAAAAGCCATGGGAGTCCCTTTTTTTGTTATGATTTTCTTAACGGCATTTAATAAGACAATTGCACTGATTTTTTTTCTGGTTTTGTGTTCTTCCAAGTCAGCTAAATTGATAGGAGATAGGACTTTAGCGGCTCTTTGTAAAGCTTTTAAAGGATGCTCGGAAACATAAAAACCCAAATGTTCTTTTTCCAGTTTTAACTTTTCTTGTAGGGAAAAATCTTCTACTGGTGGCGCACTAGGAGACTGTTCAAACTCCGATTCTTGTTTATTTTCTGTGCCACCTCCTAGCATATCAAAAATATTCATTTGACCGCTTTCTTTCTCTTTGTTACGTTTTTGCGCCCAGGCAACTACTAATTCTAAATCCTCAATTAATTGATGGCGATTAGGTTGAATTTTATCAAAAGCACCACAATAAATTAGTGTTTCTAAGGCTCTTTTGTTAACCAATCGTAAATCAACACGCTCACAAAAATCTCCTAAGGAAGTAAACTTTCCTGCCGCGGCTTCCCTCGCTTTTAAAATGGTCTCGATCGCATTTTCACCTAGGTTTCTAACTGCCGACAAGCCAAAGAGAATTTTGCGTCCAATCGGGGTAAAATGTTTTTGTGATCGATTGATATCGGGAGGTTCGACATCGATATTCATTTTCTGACAGTTTTCTCGATACTTTTCCACCTTATCCTGATTATCGCTACTAGCAGTTAGTAACGCTGTCATATATTCCACAGGATAATTAGCTTTTAAATAAGCGGTTTGATAGGTGACGTAAGCATAAGCGGTAGAGTGAGATTTATTAAAACAATTGGAGGCGATTAATCCGTTGCCCAGCAAAAAATTATGATCTTTCTCTACACCAATATCGTAAACGGGTTTGCTTCCCAAGGATTGACGACTGATAATTTTAACCATATAGGGTAAACTTCTAAGTGTTCTTCTAGTTTTATTAATTTATTTTAGCAAAATTTCTCTCTTTTTAGTGATTTCAGGATGAGGTAAAGATTCTCCGAATTTCTGATCAAGTTGTATCAGAGATACTAGGACTTCTTCAGCATTTTTCACAGCTTCAGCATAAGTATTACCATGAGTACGCCATTTTTGTCCCAGAAAGTCGGGTAAGCTAACTAGATAACAATTGTCTTCATCAGGCCACTAAATTAGTATTCTATATTTAAGTTTTTTCATCTTCTCTTCTCCTGACTTCTTCAATGGCATTTTTAACTTCTTGTCTTGGTAACGTTTGACATCTGCTCCGTCTTTTCCCGATAGAGTGATTTTCACTCCATCTGGAGGGTGTAACTAATGGTTGTGACTGCCTTTTCCTCAAAAATCAATAAATCCAGCTTTTTTGAGCATTTGTTTTGATTCTCTGATTTTTTTGGGCATCAGTCTAGATTTGCTCGATTAGGTAATTTGTTAGAGGGTGTGACAAGTCTTGTATAATTCTTATTATATAACAATTTCAACCATTGAGCGGTTACTGGAGAAGCTTTCTGAGCAGGGAAAAGGGGGAGCAGGGGAGTACAGGTTTTTGCTTTTCTGAGTCTCCCTCTTCCTTGCTTAACGAGTGCTAGAAGACTTAGATTCAGGGAGATAAACCGGTGCCAATCCCTTGCTCCCTCGGTGACATCGGGTGGGGGTTTGATTCTAGAAATTTAAGTTGATCTAAACTTAATAAAAATTCATAAAAGAACTATTGATTGGGAACTCCAAAAATAGTACAACTTGGTTCAATTGTATTTGCTCAAATAATGAAAACTGATAAAATATTTTATACCTTATTTCAAGTTTTTCCCGAACTTCTGTTTGAACTGCTAGGAGAATCTCCGAAGCTAGCGCAAAATTATCAATTTAAATCAGTGGAAATCAAAGAATTAGCTTTCCGACTTGATGGGGTATTTATTCCCGATGCAGACCACCCGGATTATCCGCTTTACTTTGTGGAAGTTCAATTTCAAAAGGATGAGGATTTTTATTGGCGATTCATCACTCAAATCTTCCTCTATCTTAAGCAGTATAAGCCTGAACGTACTTGCTGTCCCGTAATTATCTGGGAAAGGAGAAGCTTAGACACTCGGCTTCCCCTTGCTTACCAAAATTTGCTAAACTTAGAGCAGATACAACGGATATATCTCGATGAAATCGAAGGTGAATACCCTCCATCTCTTGGGATAAGTATCCTCCAGTTTATCGTCATCAGTACGAAAAAAGCACCGAAACAGGTTCAATCCCTAATTGAGCAAACTCACCAGCAGTTTGTTGACCCTAACACTCAAAGAAATGTTATGGAGTTAATCGAGAAGATTATTATCTACAAATTTCCGCAGAAAAGTCGCCAGGAGTTAGAAGCTATGTTTAATCTCACGGAATGGAAACAAACCAAGTTTTATCAAGAAGCTAAGGAAGAGGGGAAACTTGAAGGAAAACTTGAAGGAAAACTTGAAGGGAAACTTGAAGGGAAACTTGAAATGATTCCCCTTCTGGTTAGGTTGGGACTTAATGAAGAACAAATTGCCCAAGAATTAAATCTAAAAGTTGAGATTGTTCATCAATTTATTATGAATCAGAACAATTAAAACTTTTGAGAGGTTGCTTCTGGGAGTGAAGAAGCGGAGGAGCAGGGGAGTACGGGTTTTTGCTCCTCTCAGCCTCCCCTTTACTTGGCTCACCAGTGCTAGAAAATTTAGATTCAGGGAGAATATTTCGAGACTTTCTAGGCATATTCTTGAGCAAGATTTTAAATTATGATAGTTGCTGATAAACTTATTAATTAATTAATTAATTAATAAGTTAATTATAGCGGTTCTCGCATCTGTGCGGCACACTTAAACCTTTGCTGATTAAGCTGTTCAGGATCGGGAATGTACCTCTTGTGAATCAGAAACGCTATAAATCAAGAGAAGATAAATTATGATGACATTAGAACAAGCTCTTATGATAGTTACAGAGCAAAATAATAATAGAAATTATCAAAAATTAAATGATAGAATACCATCAAGACAAAAGGTTCTAAGACAAACCGAAGAACCAAATTTTAGTTAAATTATGCGTTACAAACTTTTAGGTAATAGTGGTCTGCGAGTTTCCGAACTATGTCTAGGGACGATGACATTCGGGGAAGATTGGGGTTGGGGGTCCGATAAAGAGGAAAGTCGGGCGGTTTTTCAGGCTTTTGCGGAAGCGGGCGGCAATTTTCTCGATACCGCTAATCTCTACACTAACGGAACCAGTGAAACATTAGTGGGGGAATTTGTCAAGGGCGATCGAGAAAAATGGGTAATCGCCACGAAATATTCTCTCAACACCCGCACCGGGGATGTCAATGCCTGCGGAAATCATCGAAAAAACCTCTTTCAAGCGGTAGAAGCTAGTTTAAAGCGTTTAGGTACTGATTACATCGATTTACTCTGGCTTCATCTTTGGGACTCTCTTACTCCTATCGAAGAAGTAATGCGCGCTTTCGATGATTTGGTCAGGATGGGAAAAGTGCTTTATATCGGCATTTCTGACAGTCCTGCTTGGATTGTCTCCCAAGCAAACACCTTGGCCACCCTACGGGGATGGACACCCTTTATCGGACTACAAATAGAATATTCTCTCAAGGAACGCACCCCCGAACGGGAATTATTGCCCATGGCCAAAGCATTAAACATCGGGGTGACAGCTTGGAGTCCCCTAGGAGGAGGAGTTTTAACGGGAAAATATAATCAACCCAACCCCGTCGATGGTCGTTTAAGCATGACCGACCAACCTTTTCAAATTTTTGATCGCGATCTGAAAATTGCCGAGACTGTCCTAGAGATTGCCAGAGAAATCGGGAAATCACCGGCACAAGTAGGATTAAATTGGCTAAGAAATCGCCCTAACTCCGTAATTCCCATCATTGGCGCTCGAAGATTGTCTCAATTGCAGGATAATCTCGCCTGTGTGGACTTTAACCTAACTAGGGAACAGCTGCAACGACTCGATAATATCAGTGCCATTTCCCTCGGTTTTCCCCACGAACTTTTAGCCAGTCAATTTGTTTGCGATATCCTATTAGGAGGAGTAGCAGCACAATTGGATCGATGATGGAAGTTTTTGTTTATGGAACCCTGAAACCCAAGGAGAGTAACTATTCTGCCTACTGTGCAGGAAAAGTGATCAACTCTAAAACCGCCTACACAAAGGGGCATTTATACCATCTTACCGCCCTCGGTTATCCCGGACTGACCGAGGGGGAGGGCTGGGTGAAGGGAATTTTATTGACTTTTAACGCAGATTATGATATTACGCTTTTGGATAGTTTGGAAGATTATCAACCCGGCAGAGCTGCGGAAGAAAACGAGTATCAGCGTCGCAGAATCCCTATTTATAATCTAGAGCGAGAATTAATCGGCGAAGCCTGGGGATATATGATGACACCAGCAAAAATAGCTTTTCATAACGGAGTTTGGCTGCCTTCCGGTTGCTGGACCAGTAGCGATCGAGAATAGGGATGAGGGGGCCGATTCTGTTAAGATATACAAATTAAAAGCTTAATCGTGAAAAAATTATGTATCTACTCCTAGAAGTGGCCAGTGGCAAATTCCCCGTTTATTTTGTAGCAGTTTATGTGGTCGGTTTTCTCGCTGCTGTCACTATCGGTTCGATCGCTTGGTACAATTCTAAACGTCCAGTTGGTTGGGAAGATGCCCAAAGACCCGATATTATCCCCGAAGTAAAGACCGAGGTAGATTCTGATTCTCAATCCTAGAAAAAGACGGTAATCAGTGATCAAATGTGAGTTTTCAGTAAACTGAAAACTGTTTGCTGATAACTGACTAATCCCCAACGGCCCAGAAAATAATCAAGATATTTTATCGATTGGGTGAATAAGTCCCCTATAATCACTAACATTGCCCATATCGATCTTCACAGAAGCGGGAAAAGTATGCGAATTCTATTTGTGGGTGCCGAGGCCGCCCCGATTGCCAAAGTTGGGGGAATGGGGGACGTAATTGGGGCATTACCGAAAGTCTTGCGTCAGCTAGGTCATGACGTGCGGATTTTCCTGCCCTACTACGGTTCTCTCCAGGAAAAAATGGACATCCCTTCCGAACCCATTTGGTCAGGATTCGCCATGTTTCAGGATTTTTTAGTCTATGAAACGGTTTTACCCGATACAGATATTCCTCTCTACCTCTTTGGTCATCTAGCTTTCTCTGGACGCAGTATCTACGGAGGCGAAGATGAGGCCTGGCGATTTACCCTTTTTGCCAATGGTGCGGCGGAATTCGCCTGGAATTACTGGAAACCGCAAGTTATTCACTGTCATGATTGGCATACGGGCATGATTCCCGTCTGGATGCACCAAGACCCCGATATTAGCACCGTTTTTACGATCCATAATCTCGCCTACCAAGGGCCTTGGCGGGAGGTGTTAGAAAAAATGACTTGGTGTCCTTGGTATATGCAGGGCGATAATACCATGGCTGCAGCGGTTCAATTTGCTAATCGCGTCACCACCGTTTCTCCCACCTATGCCCGTCAGATACAGACCCCCATTTATGGCGAAAATTTAGAAGGATTATTGTCCTATATTTCTGGCAATCTGGTGGGGATTGTTAACGGCATCGACACGGAGGTGTATAACCCAGCTAAAGATGCTTATCTTAAGCAGAATTTTACCCCAGAAACCATCGAAAAGCGTCTGGCTAATAAAATTGCCCTGCAAGAAGAAGTGGGGCTACAGGTCAGTAAAAGTGCCTTTGTCATGGCGATGGTGACGCGTTTGGTGGAACAAAAAGGTATTGATCTAGTGATGCAAATTTTAGATCGCTTTCTCACCTACACTGATGCACAATTGATTATTTTAGGTACAGGCGATCGCTATTATGAAACCCAACTATGGGAGATGACTTCCCGTTTCCGGGGACGAATGTCCCTGCATCTTCTCTATAGTGATGCCCTTTCCCGTCGCATCTATGGGGGGGCCGATGCTTTGTTAATGCCTTCCCGTTTTGAACCCTGCGGCATTTCCCAATTAATGGCCATGCGTTATGGTTGTATCCCCATGGTACGCCGCACCGGTGGTTTAGTCGATACGGTATCTTTCCACGACCCAATTCAGGAAAAAGGAACAGGATTTAGTTTTGATCGCTATGAACCTTTAGACCTGTTTACCTGTATGATCCGGACTTGGGAAAGTTTCCGCTATAAACAGGATTGGCAAAAACTACAGCAACGGGCAATGACTCAAGATTTTAGTTGGTATAAATCCGCTTTGGAATATCTCAAAATCTACAAACAAATCACCGGACAATCGGAGCAATTATCCGATGAGGAAAAAGATAAATTTGTCGCCCTGACTAGCAGTTAAATCCTGCTTAAGTAGGGGTGAAGATATATCACCCCTACTTAAGCAGAAATTAATCAATAATGGCGTTGAGAAGAACTTCTGCTAGGGTCATATCTTCCATATCATCGATAGTAATTGTGTCAACGATATCGAATTTAGCCCCCGCGGATTCTAGTTGATCGTCTAAAGCTTTAAGAAATTCTGTCGCTTGTCGATCATTGCCTACTTGAATCAGAGAAATGGCTAATTCTTGATCGCTATCGAGTTTTCGAGAAGCTTCGATAATTTGACGCATCACCGCTTTGCGATCATCTGGTTCTCCGTCAGTAATCACCAGAATAGTTTCTCCGTTGGGTTTAGTTTTGCCGGCAGTTTTGCGCTGAAAATAATTATCAAGGGCATCTTGGAGAACAGCTGCTAGGTCTGTCCTTCCCATCGGTTCATTTTCTTGATAAATTCGTGTCACCTTATCGGAAGTAACATTATCATAGCGTCGGAAACGTCCGGAAAAAAGATAGATAGTGATGCCGTCCGGATCGATTTCCTCGCACTTTCTAGCCAAGGCGAGGGTGGATTCTTGGGCAATTTGCCAACGGGTTTTCTCACTGGGTTTATCAGCAGTGGACATACTGCCACTTTTGTCAATAATCAGAGTATAATCTCTGTCTTGTACAACACTTTCACTGGTCATAGGGGCTATACCTCCAAGCAATTTGCGCTCGTCCTAGTCTAATAATTATTAAACTCTAGGATGGAAACTCCACCTCGATCGACTAGGGTTTTTTAACTATTGGTGGAGGAGACAGCGTAATCAACAGCAGAAACTATCGCCAGAAAACCGGTCGGGCTAAAATGAAAAAAGTATGAAAATTATTTCTTAACCCGATATTGTTAAATTAGCCGATGAGTGATAGCAAATCGATCGCCTCAACTGAGAAAAAGCCGGATAATCCAGCTTCTTGGAGTTTTTGGACGGTGTTTAGTTCCACCTTCCTAACCATATTTTTGGCTGAAATCGGCGATAAAACCCAATTAGCCACCCTTCTGATCAGCGCCGAATCCCAATCCCCCTGGGTGGTTTTTGCCGGGGCAGCCAGCGCTTTAATCGCTACCAGTCTCCTCGGTGTCCTGATCGGTTATTGGATTGCTCGTCGTCTTTCCCCGAAAACTTTAGATATCGGTGTCGCTATCCTTCTCCTTTTGATCACCGGTTTACTGATCAGCGATATTCTCTAAGCAATCAGTGAGCAGTTATCAGTTCACTGTTCACTGAAAAAAGCTTCCCATCTTCCTAGAATTTATGAATTGGCAATTATTCGGACTGACATTTATCACGGTTTTTTTGGCGGAAATCGGCGATAAAAGTCAATTAGTAGCGATCGCTCTCGGTGGCAGTTCCAAATCACCCAAAGCCGTCTTTTTTGGCTCAATTACCGCATTAATCCTGACCAGTTTCTTAGGAGTCCTTGCGGGCGGCAGTATGGCGCAGTTATTCCCCGCTAAGATATTAAAAGCGATAGCGGCCATTGGTTTTGCACTGCTTGCTGTCCGGCTGCTTTGGCCAAAGTCGGATTGATCATTGGGTTTGCGGCAAAAAGCTTTTCCTGGGGGCAGGGTTTGAGGTGTGGGGAAGTGGGGTGTCGGAAGAATAAATAGAAATAATCTCCTGTCTCCTGTCTCCTATCTCCTGTCTCCTGTCTCCTGCCTCCTGTCTCCCGACTCCTGATAGCTAAAAAACTGAGGCAAATTCCAGAAAAATAATTAATTTTTCCCAAAAAAGTAGCAAAAGTTACAAAAAACAGCCAAAAAGTAGCGAAAGTTACAAAAAATCTGCTAACCTAGCCGTAATATCACACAGATATTCGTAGAAAGATTCCCAAAAATCTCCTCAGCAAAAACATCCGTGTGAAGTAGCTAATATTGTCAGCGAGGTTAGTTCAAGATCATTATGTCAAATTTAGGACGACGTAAATTTCTCCTGTACGGTTCTGCCACTTTGGGAACCAGTATTCTGTTAAAAGCTTGTGGTGGCCAAAACCAAACCCCCACGGCCAGTCCTAGCCCAGCTGCTAGTCCCACTCCGGCTTCTGGAGAGACAATTAAGGTGGGTATTCTGCACTCTCTTAGTGGCACCATGGCCATCAGTGAAACCAGCGTAGTTGATGCGGAAAAACTGGCGATCGAGGAAATCAATGCCGCCGGTGGTGTTCTTGGTAAACAGATTGAGGCAGTGGTGGAAGACGGCGCTTCCGATTGGCCAACTTTTACCGAAAAAGCCACCAAACTGATCGATCAGGACAAAGTTTTGACCGTCTTCGGTTGTTGGACTTCCGCCAGTCGTCAGGCGGTTTTGCCCGTGTTTGAATCCAGAAACCATATGCTCTGGTATCCCGTCCAGTACGAGGGTCAAGAGTGTTCTAGAAATATCTTCTACACTGGCGCTGCCCCCAACCAGCAGATCGAGCCAGCAGTGACTTGGTTGCTGGAAAACAAAGGGAAAAAATTCTTCCTTGTCGGTTCCGACTACGTTTTCCCCCGCACTGCCAACACGATTATTAAAGAGCAGTTAAAGGCGAAAGGCGGCGAAACCGTGGGCGAAGACTATCTACCCCTAGGTAACACGGAAGTTACCCCGATTATCACCAAAATTAAGACAGCTTTACCCGATGGCGGCGTTATTTTCAACACCCTCAACGGTGATAGTAACGTGGCTTTCTTTAAACAACTGCAAGCGGCTGGTTTAACTCCCGATAAATATCCGGTCATGTCGGTGAGTGTTGCTGAGGAAGAAGTTAAACAGATTGGTAAGGAATATCTCCTCGGCCAATACGCTTGTTGGAACTATTTCCAAACCGTAGATACCCCCGCTAACAAGAAATTTGTTGCGGCTTTTCGAGCTAAATATGGTGAGGATCGCGTCACTAACGACCCCATGGAAGCGGCCTATATTATGGTCTATCTCTGGAAGCAAGCGGTGGAACAAGCAGGAACCGCCGATGATCTGGACAAAGTTCGCGCCGCCGCCATCGGACAAAAATTCGATGCTCCCGAAGGACCAGTGCAAATGTTCCCCAATCATCATATCTCCAAAACCGTCCGGGTTGGTCGAGTGAGAGATGATGGGCTATTTGACATCATTTGGTCAACTCCAGGGCCTGTGGATCCGCAACCTTGGAACCAATTTGTCCCCGAAACTAAGGGCTTTGCCTGTGACTGGACGGATCCGGCCAAGGGCGGTAAATTCAAAATGGAAAAATCCTAGTTTTAAGAGTTTTTCCAGATAATAACGAGGGTGAGGTAAACAGTAATGCCACCCTCTTTTTAAACCTTAAAAATGCACAGGAATAAGAAAAAGTGTCAGCATTATTAGAAGGATTATTTAATGGTATTAGCATCGGTTCTGTGCTATTGCTGGCAGCTTTAGGACTGGCGATTGTCTTTGGACTGATGGGGGTAATTAATCTCGCTCACGGTGAGTTAATGATGTTAGGGGCCTACAGTACTTTTGTGGTGCAGAATGTCTTTAAGGGTTTCGGTTCTCCCTTCTTTGATACCTACGTTTTATTCGCCCTACCGATCGCTTTTTTGGTGTCGGGATTGGCGGGATTATTATTAGAAAGGGGGGTGATTAGGTTCCTCTACGGCAGACCCTTAGAAACGCTGCTGGCTACTTGGGGAGTCAGCTTAATTCTACAGCAATTTGTTAGAAGTGTCAACGGCTTATTAGTAATTAGTTTAATAGTTTTCTGTCTCTTATTTTTTGGGGCAATGAAGGTGTTAAGTCGTCGCTTAGATTGGGAGAGAATTCGCAATTTAGCTATCGGTATCACTCTCCCTTTATCCCTAGCTATCTCTGGATTATTAGGCTATCTTTTATCTTTTAATCCCGTTCTTGCTAAACCCTGGTTTAGTGCCAGAAACGTCGATGTCACCGCTCCTGTTTGGTTACGGGGAGGTTTACCTTTACTGGGTTTTCAAATGCCCTATACCCGTATATTCATTATTATTTTAACTGCCCTTTGTTTGTTAGGAACCTATTGGTTTTTAAATAAATCTTCTTGGGGTTTACGCATTCGTGCTGTCACCCAAAATCGCCAGATGAGTGCCTGTTTAGGCATTCCCACTAATCAAGTGGATGCTTTGACCTTTGCCCTCGGTTCGGGATTAGCTGGGGTTGCTGGTTGTGCGATTAGTTTCTTGGGTTCCGTCGGTCCAAATGTGGGACAAAATTATATCGTTGATACCTTTATGGTAGTGGTGGTGGGGGGAGTCGGTAATCTCCTGGGAACTATTATCGCGGCTATGGCCATTGGTGTGGCTAATTATTTAATTGGTTCGGGAACTTTTGCCCTGATGTCTGGTTCCGTGGCAGCACTAAAACCCCTAACGGATTTCTTCACCTTTTTCTCCACCACTAGCATGGCCAAAGTGATGATTTTTGCTTTAATTATTGCTTTCTTACAATTCAAACCTGCGGGAATTTTTCCTCCTAAAGGACGTACTGCCGAGTTATAGATTATGATTACCGAAACCATCACTAGAAACGAATCCCGACAACGGGAAAAGAAAAAGTTAATCACGGAAATCGCTGTTATTGTTGGATTGGTGGTCATCTTTGCGGTGTTTTTGCCCTTAGCTTTGTCTGCTTTCCGTTTGCGTTTATTGGGGCGATTTCTTTCCCTCGCTATTGTCGCTTTGGGGATAGATTTAATCTGGGGTTATACGGGTTTATTAAGTCTTGGTCATGGTATCTTTTTTGCTCTCGGTGGTTACGCTTTGGCCATGTACCTAAATCTTCAGTTACCCCCCGGACAAATGCCCGAATTTTTTACTCTCTACGGGGTGACAGAATTACCTTTTATTTGGCAACCTTTTTATTCCCTACCTTTGACAATTCTAGCCCTAATTATTGTACCAGCGATCGTGGCGGGATTGTTAGGTTATTTAATCTTCCGCAATCGCATTAAAGGAGTTTATTTCTCGATTTTAACCCAAGCGGCTTTACTGGTATTTTTTAACTTTTTTAACGGTCAACAGAAGTTAATCAACGGCACTAATGGCTTAAAAACCGACACCCAAACAATTTTCGGATTGCTGGTGGGTTCCGATGCTGTTCAAGTGGCCTTTTATTTACTCACAATTGTCTGTTTACTGGCTATTTATCTCCTCTGTCGTTGGTTAACTACAGGCAGATTTGGGCGCTTATTAGTCGCCATTCGCGATGATGAAGTGCGGGTTCGTTTTTCCGGTTATGATCCTACTTGGTTTAAGGTGTTAGTTTTTGCCATTTCTGGGGCAATTGCTGGTGTTGCCGGCGCTCTTTACACCGTGCAAACCGGAATTATCACTCCTAACTCTATGGATGTGGCTTTTTCCATTGAAATGGTGATTTGGGTGGCTGTGGGAGGACGTGCTACCCTTGTGGGGGCAGTTATCGGTACTTTATTAGTGCGTATGGCCCAAACTTTTTTAAGCGAACAATTGCCAGAAGTCTGGGTATTTTTCCAAGGGGCCTTATTCCTAATTGTGGTGACAGTGCTTCCCGATGGTATTCTCGGTGGGATTAAACGTTTGCTGACTCATTTTGGTTTCCGCAAAACTTTAATTACCTATCCTAGTATTGAGGAAGCTCCGGAAGTGCAACTGGAAAAAGAAGAATTAGAGCATGAGTGATCTTATTCTATTAGTATTCTCTGCGTCAGGAGATTATTTTTATTTATTTTTCCCATACCCCACACCCTGCTTCCCACTCCCCAATTCATAATTCATAATTCATAATTACCAATTCTCTCTTAGAAATTATGACTGGAAAAATCTTAGAAATCGAGAATCTTACCGTTAGTTTTGGGGGTTTTAAAGCTCTCAATAATCTTAATTTCAGTATGGATACGGGAGAATTGCGGGTGATTATCGGTCCCAATGGTGCGGGAAAAACCACTTTTTTAGATGTGATTACGGGGAAAGTGCAACCCACCATCGGACGGGTATTATTTAAAGGTCGAGATCTCCGCCAAATTCCCGAATTTGCGATCGCTCGTTTAGGGATTGGTCGCAAATTCCAAACTCCCAGGGTATATTTAAATCTAACTGTGCGAGAAAATCTCGATTTAGTTAGCAACCGTAATAAAAATGTTTTCTCGACTCTTTTCGGTCGTCCTCTGCTCGAAGATAGCAGAAAAGTTATTGGTTTATTGGAAATTATCGGGTTAACTGCTAAAGCTGATTTACCCGCTTCTTTACTTTCTCACGGAGAAAAACAACGCTTAGAAATAGGCCAATTAGTGGCCCAGTCACCAGATTTACTGCTAGTAGATGAACCCGTGGCAGGATTAACCGATGAGGAAACAGAAAACGTGGGGAATTTATTATTAAATCTAGCGGAAAGTCATTCGATTATTGTCATTGAACATGATATGGAATTCGTCCGGCAAATTGCCCGCAAAGTCACGGTTCTACACCAAGGAACCGTTTTATGTGAGGGGAATATGGACCAAATTCAAAATGATCCGAAAGTTATTGAAGTTTATCTAGGTTCCTCGGAAGAATAAAAAGTCGGCTCTTCTGGTTTTCGTGTGTTAATTTTTGTTATGAATTAAAGCAAGCAAACGGGAGTATCTCACCTTTGTAACCCCTAAATCAGGTTTTTCGTTGCGTGGATGAGGCCGCCCAGTTTGCTGCCGCTCAGAATATCGTCGCCTTCAACTACCTGACCGTCAACTACACAGCGATTCTCATTTTAAGGTTTCATGACATTAAAACCCTTGCACCTAGAGGGGTTAATAATTCTTAACGAATCTCTAGATCGCTGAAACAACGCAAAATCGTTTCAAAATGATCCGTGCGTTGGTCTTTATTTTTGTTCAAGCGATACTGTCGCTCTAGGGAAGTTGTTACTAATTCTGACAGGTCGATACCTAATATTTTAGCTTGCTGTTGCAAGGTGGCATAAACTTCATCGCTCAATTCTAGGGTTAAGACTTGACTCATTTGGCTGTATCTTCATTGTGGCTATTGATTAGATTAATTTCTTTTTTAACTCTTTGACGATTATAACTTCGGACATCAGCTTGTCTCTTCACAGTAGCACTGTAGGGTGGGTTAGCGACAGCGTAACCCACCGCATATTAGAAAATTGATGGTGCGTTACATTAACATTAACGCACCCTACTGGACTGTTTCAACTAAAATAGGGCAATAGATTTCGGCTTAAAATCTTAGATTATAGAATTTATAGCATTTTTCTAATACACCAAATTAGCTGAAACAATCCACTACGAAAGCTTATAAGTCATCTTCCGATAATCGAGCTATTTTCATAATTGATTTTAAAGTTCCAATTTTTAAGTCCTGATTGCGGTGTACAGGAATAGATAGAATTTTATCTTCATCCTCCTTTTCATAAATATGGTGACTAATGGTAATTTTTTTGAGTATCCAACCTTTTTTTTCGACAATTTTACAGAGTTTTTTCCCTGATATTGATTTCATACAGCAATTTCAATCACTTCTGACCTAGATTCAGGTTGTTTGCTTTCATTGGCAACTTCTAACCAGCCTTGTATGGCATCTTGGAGGTTATCGACAACTTCGTCCATACTATCTCCTTCTGTTATACAACCGGGCAGAGCGGGAACTTCAGCCCAGTAACCGCCTTCTTCGGCTGGATGAATAATAGCTTTGATTTTCATCAGGTTCAGAATTTTTGAAAACTTATCTCTTATTTTAATATGAATATGGAAGTTGGGTTTCCTTGCGTCAACCGTTCGGCTGAGCTCACGGCCGAAGCCCAACCTTGTATATTGAGAGAGGTGGTAGACCGTCCCAACCTTGGTCGGAAAAGACCGCTTCGTAGCAAGGGTCACCACCATAATGTCCCTGACAAAACTCGAACAGTCGCCG
>VYKP01000027.1_pt1 | contig 33505 bp, 33 predicted proteins | sample 5114551 | NCBI WGS metagenome assembly VYKP01 (sample SAMN12291777, study PRJNA351875) | freshwater metagenome | isolation source: freshwater lake | place: USA: Michigan, Baseline Lake | collected 2013-08-09
AATTGATGGTTATTTTGGAGAGCATCCCCTTGATTTTACTCATCCTTGCCCGATACGGTCTCTTAGCTTAACAATTGATTGTTTTCGCCACGACCCCGGCGACTGTTCGAGTTTGGTCAGGGAGATTATGGTGGTGACCCTTGCTACGAAGCGGTCTTTTCCGACCAAGGTTGGGACGGTCTACCAGCTCTCTCAATATACAAGGTTGGGTGAGGGGATAACTTTATCCTCGTCCCAACCCCGGTTTTATACTAAATCCAGTTATTAAAAACTGATTATTTATTCCCCCTTTTGCCTCTTGCCTCTTGCCTTTTGCCTATCCTGATATGTTACCTATACTCAACGGATTTAGTATTACGATAAAATCTCGGGTTATTATTTTGAAGCAGAAAGACTCCATCAAGACGAAAGGAAAGTGGTTTGACTTCCACTGAGTCAAAGCGGTTGGTATTTCTCCAACTGGTACTCTTGCCATTTCCCCCACCCCCGTTCGGTGAGGGATTGGGCGTTTCCCAACTGCGCGGCTGCTTCCCGCCAGAATTGTTCAAAGTTCTGCCGTAGTTCTGTCTGGTGGCAATCATTGATTTTAACGCGATAATTTACTCAACAATTCCAAGAGTTTTTTACTATTAGGAGTCAAGAGAGTTCGACGATAGGCATCGGCGGCCTTTTTAATCGCTTCTGCTTGGGTGGGATAGGGATGAATAACAGTAGAGAGTTTACTCAGTCCGATTTTGGCAACCATAGCGGTGGTAATTTCGGAAATCATCTCACCAGCGTGAGCAGCGACGATAGTAGCCCCTAAAATTTGGTCGGAACCTTGTTTGTGAATAATTTTTAAAAAACCATCCGTTTCCCCATCAGTGATAGCTCGATCGACTATACTCAAAGGAATTTTAATAGTATTAGTGGTCAATCCCCGGGTCTGTGCTTGGGTTTCATCCATACCCACATGGGCGATTTCTGGGTCGGTATAAGTGACCCAAGGCATAACTAAATTACTGAGCTTATCGCGTCCGAAACCGAAGGGAGAAAAGAGAGTATTTTTAATCACAATACGGGCGGCTGCATCGGCTGCATGGGTAAATTTCCAATCCATACAGATATCACCGGCCGCATAAATTTTCGGGTTAGTAGTTTGCAGATAATCATTGACGTTAACTCCCCGACGAGTATCGTATTCCACGGCCACCGCTTCTAAATTTAATCCTGACAGATTAGGCTCCCGGCCGGCAGCGACTAAAATCTCGTCAACGGTGATAGTTGCTCCTTGACCGTTGCTAGTGTATTCAATGGTTTTACCCCGCTCATTTTTTCTTACCCGTTCAATTTGGCAAGAGAGAATTAATTGCATTTCTTCCCGCAGGAAAGTATTCTCAATAATTTCGGCTGCTTCTGGGTCTTCTTTATTCAAAAGATGGGAATGATTATGAAATAAAATCACCTGTGCGCCTAACCTTTGAAAAGCTTGGGCTAATTCACAACCAATCGGCCCGCCACCGATAACAGCTAATCGGGGAGGTAATTCTGTTAGGGAAAAAATTGTTTCATTGGTATAAAATCCCGCCGCTTGTAGTCCGGGGATATCGGGATGAAAGGCCCTAGCACCAGTGGCAATAACGGCTTTTTTATAAGTGAGGGTTTTTCCCTCCACTGCCACGGCATTTTGTCCTAAAAAACGAGCGGTACCCAAGAAGACATCGATACCTAGTTTTTGGAAACGTTGCACCGAATCATGAGGGCTAATATCGGCGCGAATTTGCCGCATTCTGGTCATTACTCTGGCAAAATCTACTCTAGTATCTCCAATATCAATTCCTAATTTTTTGGCTTTCTCAATTTCCCCGATAATTCTAGAGGAACGAATCAGACATTTAGAAGGAACACAACCAAAATTGAGGCAATCTCCCCCCATTAAGTGTTTTTCCACTAAAGCCAATTTTAAACCTATATCTAAACCCGCCGCCCCCGCCGCTACGACTAAACCCGCAGTACCCGCACCAATGACGACTAAATCATAACAATCTTGGGGTTGTGGATTGAGCCAATCGGCAGGATGAACATAATTAACTAATTTTTGATTATGTTCGTCCATGGGGAGAACATCAACTTTTTTAGAGCTATTTTCAAACATATTAGACCTCTTGTAAAAATCAAAAATTGTTGTTAGGGTTAGGAGTCAGTAGCCAGTAGTCAGGAGAATTAAGAATGAATGATAATCAGTTAAATGGTCTATTTACAGATTTTATGCAATTTAATTCTTATTTTTGCCGTTTTTGAACCCTGAAAAATTAATTATGCAAGAGGTTTATTAAAGCAGTTATAGCAATTCCCATAGTTGTGAGGTGCAGAGTCTTAGGTTTTGAGGAGTCAGGATTCAGGAGTCAGGAGGCGGCTTTTTTTTCCCCACACCCTACACCCTACTTCCCCATTCCCCCACTTCCCAACCCCCGACTGATAACTGATTAGTTATTTACTGATAACTGATGCCAGGGCCTGACGAGCAATTTTTGTGACATAGAGGGTGACAGCAACGGTAGCGATAAAACCGATCAGGCGAATAGTCCATTGTAAAGTTGGGTTAGTGGCTGGTGTTGCAGTGCCGATAGTGGCAAGACTGCCCGCTAAAGAACCAATATAGACATACATTATCGTCCCCGGAATCATACCCACGGAACCTAGTAGATAATCTTTCAGAGAAACCCCAGTAACACCATAGGCATAATTGAGGAGATTAAAGGGAAATACGGGAGATAACCGGGTTAAAAGCACTATTTTTAAGCCTTCTCTCCCCACAGCTTCATCGATAGCTTGAAATTTATGATTACCTTGAATTTTTTTTTCCACCCAACCTCTAGCTAAATAACGTCCCACCAGAAAAGCAGCAGCGGCGCCGATAGTTGCCCCGATAAAGACGTAAAAAGAGCCTAAAACCACGCCAAAAACCACACCAGCCCCTAAAGTCAGGATTGAACCGGGAAAAAAGGCCACAGTAGCCAGAATATAGATAATTATAAACGCGATCGCTCCCACAGACCCCAAACTATCCACCCAAGTTAAGGCATTGAAAAGAATAGTTTGAGGATTAAAACCTGTGGAGGTCATGGATTCAACAGCAAAAGCAGGGGGAGTAGTCAGGAGCAAACTGGCACTAAAGGCGATCACTAAGGGGAAATAACGGGAAATAACCAGTTTTTTCCCGTTGCTGGATTGGGAAATAATCATCACAAGTCCCTCAAGGGAGAATGAAAGAGGTATGAGTTTAGGAGCCTTGCGGGTTTAGAATATCAGGGTTTGTCCCCAGTTTCTCTTTTTCTTTTTAGCACCCGTAGCGTCCTTCTATAGCTGATTACTGATCCAGGCCGACTGATATATAATCGCAGTCAGTACCAGAGGGTGAATTATGGATAAAACCAGCTTGATCGATAAAGTGCAACAAATGGCTAATAAACGGGATTATTTACTGCAATTGCGCGATAAACCCGACATTGGGGGACTGAGATTGGATGTTAATCAAGCTCTTGAGGAGTTGGATGAATTACTCGATGAGTTTCAAGCAACTTTTCCTGAAGAAAAACTTAGTTAACTATCCGACTCGACGGAATTGATCTTTGTCCGATTGTGCTAATTTTCCCAAGTCATCGATCGCTTTGATCAGAGCTTGGGAAGATATATCTTTAGGGTAGTATAGGTCAAAAGCTGTACTTTGATTATTTTTTTCCATTGGAAGCTTTGCCAAGGAACTATAGGCGATAATGCGAATATAAGGGTAGAATTGTTTGATTTGAATAGCGGCGCTGTGTCCATCTAAGACAGGCATCCCTATATCTAAAATAATTACATCTGATTGATAAATTTTCGCCAAGTCGATCGCCTAAAAAACAACTATCTCCCGATAGCGATCGCTAAAGGTCGAATAATTGTAAATTTCTGTCAAGGGGGAGGTCAGACAGAGGAATCATCGCTAGAATAAGCCCAGTGGACAGGCCTCCCAAAACGCTCAGTTTCGCCTTCAGTTCTCCTGCCTGCCGCTCAGGGGGAGCGTTAAGCCGCTTAACCCACTACTGGGGGCGTATGCAAATACATTTTATCGGCGACCAAATTTGATACGTTTCTTAAATCTTTGTAGGTGACGATGGCATCAAGATTTGATATACAAATTCAACTTCACTTTCAAGGAAGGCAACAAGAAGGGTTAGTTGACTCTGGGGATGTGCTGAAATTATTAGATGTGGTTGAGTCTGCGGTATATGACTCAGATCGAGATGATGTCATACGGGCTGCAACAGCATTGCAAATTAGGTCAGTTGAAAGAGATGCCTGTCTTGAGAGGCTCAGACATTATCGACATAAACGATTGTTGTTAGAATCGGCTCGTCCAGGTTCTCTTGAACTCTTTGGGCTGATCGCAGCGGTTGGCTATTTCGTATTGGACAAGACAATTGGGGAATCCTTCAGTGATGGCTATAAAAATAGCGAGCTTCACAGGCGGCTAAAAGAGTTCTTCCAGAGACTGATTGACGAAAAAGCATTAAAAATAGCTGAAAGTATCCGACGGGTAATCGCATCTCGAAAAATCCAAGCCCAAGTGAGGGCATTGCCGCCAGCAGATGATAATTCTCCTCATATTATTGTGATAGACATATCACCAGTTCAAAAGCCTTCAGATGCAGAAGAGCTTATGACACTTGGACGAGCACTTGAATAAGTGTATAATTAGGGATAGCGTTTATGCGTTTTTGTAGGCGTATTTGCCGATATTCAACGATTCTCGATAAATCTGAGTCATTCTGACCAAACCTGTTAATTCGGGTGTTTGAGCGACCAGTGTAAGGGTGGGCGTAGCTCACCCTTATATTTTTGATAGAATACAAGTCAGTGAACGCAGATATTAGGAGGCTTTGGCTATGGCTCCAGCATCTAATGGAAAAACTGATATCATTCGTACAGAGCGAGGATTAACGATCGCAGGTACTCGCATCACCCTCTACGATGTGATGGATTACGTAACGGAACACTATCCACCAAAGTTTATCCGTGCCATGCTTGATCTTACTGATGAGCAGGTAAATGCTGCGCTATCTTATATTGAGACATACCGTGCGGAAGTTGAGGCAGAGTATCAGCTTGTCCTGAAGGAAGCCGAAGAATTGCGACAGTATTACGAAGAACAAAATCGTGAGCGAGTTGCCCGTATTGCTGCTAAGCCGCCAAAACCAGGCACAGAAGCCATTCGAGCAAAACTTCAAGCGGAAAAAGCCAAGTTTGCATCACGGGCATGAATTTTCTAGTTGATCATAACTTACGAGGACATTCTGTTGTCCTCGCCGGGAGCCTTGCTGCGAGTGGTTGGCTTGACTTGATCTCGATTCGCTTTATTCTGTTTGAAGAAGTTGGGTTAGCTGTCACGAGCGATGATCGCGTTGTTTGGCGGTATGCCCAAGCCAATCAGATGATCCTGATCACCGCTAACCGAAGCATGAAAGGCAAAGATTCCCTGGAGCAAGTGATGCGGGAGGAAAATACCCCCACATCATTACCCGTCGTGACAATCGGTAATATTGAGCGACTACTTGCCGAGCCAGATTATCGCGATCGTTGCGTTAACCGTTTGGTTGATATTGTAGTTGATATTGAAGATTATCAAGGCGCAAGACGCATTTTTATTCCGTGACGCGCCGAATGCTAGAGCCGTTGAATTCTATCTGTAGGGACACGGCATAACGGGTTCATTATACTGAATCGGTTTTTAATAGTATGATTAACTGCCAATCCCACTTGAAAAACCCGCTCCCTTCTCCCCACTGCTGTAACAAAAAACAACTATCCCCTGATAGCGATCGCTAAAAGTCGAATAATTGTAAATTTCTGTCAAGGGGTGCGGTCAGACAGAGGAATCATCGCTAGAATGAGCCTAAATTGTCAGGAATTTAGTTAAACAAGGTTTTTGGCAAGATGCTAATCTGGCTAACAGGCTTTTGGGGGTGATATAGGGAAAAGTTCCGGCGATTGCGCCTAAATGGATTGTTATACCGAAAGTTGACCCACAATGTGTAGTTAGACAGGCATAGTTCTGAATCAGATAGAGGATCAGGCTGGCCCATGAAAATGTCCGCACTAAGATTCGTAGAAACGACAACCTAGAGGAGCAAGTCTATTAAGATATGTTCCAGCTAATCTTGGAGACATTGCGTTCAGGTACACCAATGGCCTTAACCTTTAATAGCTATAATTTCTGTCACTCGTATCTCCCCAATTCAGGTTCTTCGGTTTATGTGATGCAATGGACGAAGTTATAATGGATGAAACCCTACCGTAAACTTTTGTAAAGTTACCGATGACAATCCGAAATCCGGAATTTAAAATTGTAGCCATTTATAGAGTAGTAGTGAGGCGCTGGTTATGGAGAGAGAACGGATACTAATACAGCTTCGCAGTCTCAATCAAGTCAGCAAGACTCTCATCCGCTGTAAGAGTCAGGAAGAAGCCATACAGGTAGCACTGCAAGAAGTGCGCGAGAAATTAAACGTGCAAGTGGCATCGATTTTTCTTTTTTCTAAGGATGGTGTCCTCAAACGCTTTGGTATTGATGGCGTTGATAGAGAGGGTAATCCTCTCCCTGCGTCATGGCTGGCTGACGAAACTTACAAACCTGACGAAAGTTTTTCTGGAAAGGCAGTACCTCCTACTGGCTTAGATTTATTGGATTCAACTTATGGAGAACCACAATATTCTAATAATATTATGAGAGATTTTCCAGATATGAAGTATGGCAAAGAATATCAGGATACTTTAGGATATTTAAGGTGCGGTATTTCAGTTCCTCTCAATGGCTTGAATAGAACTTTTGGTACATTAGAAGTGTTAAATAAAAGTGACAGCAATGGATTCCAAAATGAAGATTTATCCTGGTTAATGCTAATTAGCACCACTGTTTCTAAGATCATATCAGATTTTGGTAAAAGGAAAAATCTAGAAGAATATAATAAAATCACTCAAAAAATTATATCTTTAGGAGCGGAGCATAAATTCAATCAAAATGAATTTACAAAAATACTAGAATCAATTGCCGACGATCTGGTTTCAGACCTGACTCCTTATAAGGTTTGTATCTTGCGTATCAAGAATAAAAACAATGAATTAGAAATCGTCAAAATATCTACAACAAATGATATTTGTGGAGAACGCGACAATAAGCCAGTAAAAGTGGTAGATGGCATTGTAGGACAAGTATTTAAAACCAACACTGCCGAGTATATCAATGATATTGAAAACTACAAAAAACCATATTTTAATAAAACATGGATAGAAAAAAATAGCTTAAAATCTCATGCGTGTGTACCACTTTCAATTGAAGATAATGTTGTTGGCAATATCTCTGTTTATACTGGCTACAAGCATGAATTTTCTGATAGCGATAAATCATTTTTGAGGACCATATCATTTTTGACGGCTGCGATTATATACATAGTTCAGTACAAAGAAGAGTTATCTAAAGAAAGAATAGAATTAGAAAATGAAAAGCGTGAATTCCACAATAAGGTTTATGCTCAAGGATTTGACACTAATTTAAAGAGCTTCCTTCACGAATATAAGAATGAATTAATTGACATCTCTTATAACCTACAAAAACTGTTGAATGATAGTGGCAAAAGTAATAGAGAAAAAGAGCGAATTGTTAGTAAGCAAATAGAATGGATAGACAGGCGTATAGAAGGTATAAGATCTGAATTTGAATCAGAATCTAGCGTTCCTACCGCTATCGATATTAATGACTTAGTAAGAAAGGCTGCCAAGTTTTTTGATTTGGCTTCTAGAGACATTGAAGTTGTAATTATACCAGACAAAACTATACCAATCATTGAGGTTGATGAAACGAAATTTAAGCAAATCATCCATAACTTAATTGCCAATGCGATAGAAGCTATTGAAAAAGCCAAGCCCAAAAAAGCAAAGATTTTCATCAAAACTTTCATTGTGACATCTGATGGTATAGAATATATACAGATTAGCATTGAAGACAATGGATCAGGCATACCCAGTGAAATCAAAGATGAAGTTTTCAAAAAAGGATTGTCGAATCGCAAATCTGAAGGCGGTACAGGCATGGGGCTGTATGTCGTCAGTGAAATCCTGCGCGAACATGGTGGTAAAATATACTACGACTCCACCGTTGGCAAGGGAACCACATTTTTTGTAAATATTCCGCTCAAATGGTATCAACTTTGATCTATAATGTAGAAACACGAACCAAGGAGAATTAAAATGTCAGCAGCAATATGTGATGATCTATTGCGAGAATCCCCTGATATATTTTGGATTTCGGATTTTGGCTTGAGAAATTATCTGTTTAAGTCAGTTTCACGAGAAATCTCTCTAGCTGTGGGAGACGATTGGCCAAAACGGGAGGCTCCTGATCTATCTATGTGCGAGACAGTATTGAAAAAAGAAGTTGTAGTAATGGAAGATAGCCCAGCCGCCAAGGAAGCTATTAAAGAGGTTATGGAAGGAGAATTAGGCTGGAAAATCACAATAACAAAAAACAGCGATGAAGTTGCTGAGTATGCCAAAAATAAGAAAGCAGGGATTTATATTCTTGATAATAAAATTGGAGATAATCCTACTGAAGGTTTAGAGGCTTTGGAAAAACTCAACGCAATAGACGAAAACATTATTGTGGCAATATTTTCAGCATATCCTAAGTATGAAAGACAAGCGCGTAACATAGATAAAAACTTGGTAACTTATCAAGTGAAGGGAATTAAATTAAAAGATAATTTTTGCCACATTGCTATTCAGTTTATCGAGCGCCTACAGCAAATCATTGATAAAATACAGAGTGAAGTTGAGAATAGTAGTGATGAGTATAGAAATATAACTCTTGTATTGCTTAAAGAAAGAAAGTTAGAATTAGAAAGAGATCGACAAAAACTTGAACAACTACTGGCAAAAAATACAAGTGATACATTTATCCCTGATGATGAAAAATTGTTTGTAAGCAATTTTGAAGCATACGAAAAATGTCAATCAGATAGGGAGTGGTTGGCAAAATATGAAAGCAAGTATGTTGCTTTTGTAGGTGGCGAGCAAGTTTTTCCAGAAATTACAGATGAACAAGAACTGCTGAAATTAATAAGGGAGAATTATCCTAAGCAAAGGCGGCTTTTTACAAAAGTTACAAAATCAGGAAAAACAAGAGTTGTCAAAGCACCAAGTGGATATTCCAAAATCAAGAAAATTTAACAAATGAACTCTGGGGGGATTGAATTTATGTATCAATTTGGCAATCTGCAGTCAGAAGAGTATGCTTGTCCAGAAGTATCAATCGTCATTTATAATCCTCTAGATGATTATGAAGGCGATACACAAGGAGAGACAGTTAACGCTATTGTTGATACTGGGGCAGAAATGACTGTTGTGCCTCAATCGACAATTAATGCCCTTAGAAGGAGAAGTATAAACGAATTTGAGACTTATCCTATTATAATGGAAAATGCAGATGGTTCAAGACGTGAATGTGAAGCATATCGTCTTTGCGTAAGGCTGATCGAATCTGAAGAATCGGAAAGCAATGGACAAGAAAATTTACAAATAAATTTTATAGAAAGGGAGATAGAGATTGTATCATTACCAGACAAAGAATATGCTTTAATTGGTAGAGATTTTTTAGATCTATACAAAGTTGTATTTAATTTTAAAAACAGACTATGGGGGTTTTGTGATGAAACAAATTGTCAGATTTCTTAAATACACTTTTCTGGGAGAAATTGACGGGCGTACTATTCGTATCGTAAAAGTTGAAGCTTTTGGCAGAAAAAAAGCTCAAGAAAAAGAGCAAGAATTATCCCCTAATGTTGACACGAAGAACAAGAATAGAATAATTCTTGGAGTAAATTTGATTTTGGCAATCATTTTAGTAGTTTGCTTATTAACTATGGTTGTTTATGCTGTTTTCTATAGGAGTGAAAAAGTACCTGACTATATTACCAATCCCTTCTACACGGTTTTAGGCTGGTTTGGCAATGCTTATGCATCTTTCCTAAGAATCGATCAGAAATAAGCAACGGAGTTGACTTATGAGTAAAGAAGACTAATCTGAGTGGTGCTATACGATTGTAGAAAAGAAAACCTACTACGTTAGAAACTCGCCTCCCCAGTTAGCAAATTGTCCCCTTGACTGAGACAATCAGCCATAAGCAGCTAGTTAAAACTCACCATAACAGCACCCACCATTGAATCCGTCTTACAATCTAAATACAATAGTGCGATCGCCAATCTTGTAGGGTGCGTTCCCTAATGTTGCTCCCACTGCTCCAGCGATCGATTTTGGGGAACGCACCATGCCCATTGATTGAAGTTGTGGGTTTAAGTGCGATGCCGCTCTTGTGGGCCTAGTTGGGGCAGCAATTCTCATTTTGAAACGATTTTGCGTTGTTTCAGCGATCTAGAGATTCGTTAAGAATTATTAACCCCTCTAGGTGCAAGGGTTTTAATATCATGAAACCTTAAGATGAGAATTGCTGCTCGCTCCCCCCCACTGTTGACTTAAAACCCCCCACTGATCACTGATCACTGAAAAAAGCCCAACTTTGGGCAAAAATCTGGTTTGTGTCCCCTCTTAGCGGTAAAATTTCTACATCTGGACCGTCGAAAAGTATAAGTTTTGTAAAGTAAAATTAAGAAGGGAGACAAATTTAAGATAACCAACGTATGGAAGTAACTTTTACCGCTGCCGAATCCCTAGAAATTGTTGTTGCTGAACAAACCATCCCGATTCAGCATTATCTGCGCCAACCACAAAGATTAGTACAGGCTATCGTTGAGACTAGCTTGACTGAAAACTTGTCCGAGAATCGGTTTTGCCTAAAAATGCGTCCCCTAAACTTCTTGAATATGTACTATTTTCAGCCCACGGTTATCCTCAATGTCTGGGCTACCTCTGAGGGGACGATATTTTTGCAATCAGAAGACTGTCAGATCAAAGGTATTGATTATATCAACGATCGCTTTAGCCTCAATGTTAAAGGCAAACTCGCTCCTGTGGAAAAAAATAATCAAACCTATCTAGCGGGAAAAGCCAATCTTGAGGTGAAAGTCGCTCTACCACCACCATTATGGTTAACCCCGCGTCCGTTGTTAGAAATCGCCGGTAATAGTCTCTTAAAAGGGGTTTTATTGCGGATTAAACAGCGTTTAATGAGTCAATTGTTGCAAGATTACCAACAATGGGCTAAACAGGATATTATTGCCCAAAATTACCCCGAAACCATTCTTGATCTCTCCCTTAGTTAAATAAAAATATGAGTTGGACAAAAGTATTATCTGTAGATTCCCTTGCCCCCGGCGCTCGTCAAGTGGTAAAAGTGGGGGAAAATTCCATTCTCTTGATTAACAATAACGGTCAATTCCACGCTGTCGGCAACCTTTGTCCTCATTTAAAATTATCGATGACGAAGGGCAAAATTAGCGAGGACGGCGCGATCGTTTGTCCCTGGCATCGTAGTTCGTTTGATCTCTGTAGCGGTGCTGTCAAAGATTGGATTACCTGGCCCCCTGTGGTTAACAAAGCGATGGCGGCAGTTTCTCAACCCCAAGCTTTACCGGTTTATCCCCTTCGCATCGAAGACGGCAGCATCTGGATAGACGCATAACCGCTCACCGAGGGGGGTTTTTGGGCAAGGTAAAGAGTAGTTCACTCGACAATGGGTTAATCTAGGAGAATGCCAAACGCACCTCGCTCGCTTCCGTAAAAACCCAGTTATGGATTGTTCCCCCCGCTCCGGTGATCCCCACTCTCCTGTATATTTTTTAAACAGGATTGCGCGAGGTCATTCTTTTATTCTGACTTCCCCTCCCGACGACTGGCTCCTAACTCCTAACTCCACCAACAAACTTTTTCAGCAGACCCTAATTAGTTCCGTTTAAAAGTTGAGAACGAAGCAAATCGATCGCATCTAAATAACTTGGCATCGGTTCATCACCTAACAGACAAGCACTGCGATCCACGCTAATCATATCATCACCCCAAAACACCTGACCCAGGGGAATAGATTTTCCTCGATCCGGTCGCCAATTGCTACTAAAATATTTCAGATTAGCGTCCACCACTGCCCCATCAAAAAGATGACCGATACAAAAATAAACATCCTGTAAAATTAGCGGTACGGAGGGGCGATGTAATTGCCCCCGCGAGTTGGGACTGCGGGCTTTATAATGACTACGGGGAAAGAGTCCATAGAGATTTTTTAAAGAAGCAGAAATCAGGGGTTCATCCTTTAAATGGGTGCGTTTTAAGGTTCCAATGGTGATCCGACAATCCACTTCTTCGATAATTTTAGGGGCAAACATCGAGGGAAAACGCACAGGAAAAGGAGAAAGATTCGGATATTCTTGCTGGGGTAAACTATCAGCATCAAGGATGGTTATTCCAGGATCGAGAATAGATTTTACTCCCAAAATATCGATAATTTCTCTCAAAGAAATAGCAGAACAAACTCCCTCTAATAAGATGATTTCTGCCGTGGGATTTACCCCCCTCAATCCCCGTAAAACTTGACTTAATACCGGCAGACTAACCGTTACCGGTGGAGGCACAGGATAACCTAAATTAGGTTTAATTAAAATACGTTTAGCTGTGACAGCTGCCCGGGGAGGTTGATAAACAAAATCCGCCATAGCTGAATTTTTTACCCCGGCAGTAATTGAGGATTGGGTAATCATAGAAAAGAAAATAAATCAATAGGAATTAGCTAAATCATTTAGGGAATTTACCTGCTGTAAAGCTTGCCAGATTACCCCGGAATCGGCCCCGGGAAAATGGCTATTTTCACTAATATAACGCTTCCAGGCCTTAGTTCCGGGCTGACCAGCAAAAAGCTGTAAAAGATGTTTGCTGATCTGGTGTAATTTATAACCTTTACTCACCCACTCATCGATGTAGGGAAGCATTTTTTTGATTACTTCTTCCCGGGTAGGAGGAGTAACCGATTCCCCATAAAAATCTCGATCGACTGTGGCAAATAAATAGGGATTATCGTAGGCTGCCCGACCGATCATAACTGCATCTACTAATTGTAAATGTTGTCTAGCCTGTTCTAAATTAATGATACCGCCGTTAATTTCAATAAACAAATGGGGAAACTGATTTTTTAGGCGATAAACATCATCGTAACGTAAGGGGGGGACAGTGCGATTTTCCTTGGGACTTAATCCCTGTAACCAAGCTTTCCGCGCATGGATGGTAAAACGTTGACAACCCGCATCCGCGACAATACGGACAAAATTCGCCATATTTTCGTAACTATCCTGATCATCAATGCCAATTCTCTGTTTTACAGTCACGGGAATCGATACAGCTTGATTCATTGCCGATATTCCCCTCGCAACTAATTCCGGGTTAGCCATCAAACAAGCACCGAAATTGCCCTCTTTTACCCGAGAACTAGGACAACCCACATTGAGATTTACCTCGTCATAACCCATATCTTCGGCTATTTTAGCGCATTCTGCCAAAAGATAGGGATTATCACCCCCTAACTGCAAAGCTAGAGGTTTTTCTGCTAGGGAGAACCCCAGCAACTTATAGCGATCGCCATGTTTAATCGCCATCGTCGTGATCATTTCCGTGTAGAGAAGGGGACGACGGCTAATTTGTCGCAAAAAATAGCGAAAATGGCGATCGGTATAATCCATCATCGGCGCCACACTTAAAATACTGCCCATCTTTCCCTTGATTTTTTCGCTGATCGGGACATTCTCTGGTGAACCCCAGAAAATAACCAGTCTTCCTCTCAAGATATTTTAGAGCCTTTTGGTAAGTTGACTATCTAAATTACTGGTTAAGACTGCACCGGAGAAAGGAGAAGAGGACTTTTTTGACTTATCTCCGTGGTATATTTGCCCCTCTAATCGTGTCGCGGATGACGATTTTTTGTTCTTTGGAATAACCAGCAAAAGAACGAGTAGCAAGTAACTCGATTTCTACCCCCGTACCCGATCGCAAAGATTCCACAGGTAAAGGTAATTGACCGATATCCAGAATAAATTGATTGCCCTCCTGTCGGACTAAATTAGCAGGCATATCTCCTTCGTAGCGAGTGACAAAATCAGTTCTGGGACTGGTTTGCAGGTCGTCTGCTTGCCAACGAGTGACGCGATAACGCACCTTAAATTTAGTGCCAATTAAATTCGATTGGGAAGCTTTATCTTCGAGAAAAAGCCTTAAATCAGTACCATTTCCTGTAATACCTTTTGCTTCTAATTGGGTGACATCTCGTTCAAAAACAGCATTGTAAACGACAAATTCCGTAACATTATTGCGTTTTTGAGTGGTTCCCTCGATCCACAATTCACTGGGGACAGTTATCTTCATTTCCTTTTGAGAATCAAGGGTTAAAGTAAAACGCTGATTAGCAAATCGGTTAAACTCCTGGGGCGCATTCCAAATTAAAATAAAAGAACGTTCCACTCGATCTACTAAAATCCGATATTGATCATCGATCAGGGAACCGGGAGAAAATAAAGACATTGCCCCGGTGCGAGTTTCCCAACTATTTTTAGAGAGAATATAACCCCGTTCTTTTAACTCCGAAAGGGGAACAGTTGCGCTCGGTTGATCGGCAGTTAAAGGGCGATCGATTTGAATTAAAGTTAACTGTCCTAAACGTCCCTCGCGACCGTTACGACCACTATTACCCGTCGCCCCATCCAGACCATCCTGACAGCTAAATTCTCTGGTGGTACAGCTATAATTGGCATCACCCGGCCTACCGCTACAGGTTTGAATTGTCCAGAAAGGTTGGGAACAGCGACAACCCTTGCCCCCTTGACCTCCCTGACCCCCAAAACCCCCAGCACCTCCGGCCGCATTGACCGTTACTTGTCTTAAAAAATCTAAATTAGTAGCATAGAGGGTTAAAGCGCCGCCATTGCCCCCATCACCCCCATCACCCCCATTGCCACCGTTGCCACCACCGGCAGCCTGAAGATTTCTGGTGACGTTGCTAGGTTGACCGCTACAGTTACCATCGCTGCCGTTGCTGCCATTTTCACCATCGACCCCTTTTTGTCCTGAAATATCGAGTTTTAGGGGAGAACCATCGAGAAAAAGGGTTAAACTGTCACTATTCTTGCCTTGGCCGCCGACCTTGCCAGCTTTCCCGCTTTGGCCCTGTTTACCGAAAGTTTGTACATCGGAAGCTTGGGCTAACCAAGAACAGCGATCGCCCGTCACCGTGGCGGGCATTAGGTAAGGTAAAGGGAGAAAAAAGGTGAATATTAATGATTTAGCCCAAAAATTCATGATTTTAGCGAATTTATCCGCAAAGACTCCGATCAATTCCCTCTTGATGACTTTTGAATCTAGATTTTTGTTTCCCCTCTATCAATAAGGTGCGCTATCATCCTACACTTACTTTGAGAAGGAAACAGCCAATCGCGAGGGTTACGCGCGTGAAAAAAGTATTAGCTATTATTTTGGGTGGCGGGGCTGGAACTCGCCTTTATCCGTTAACGAAACTGCGGGCCAAACCTGCCGTCCCCCTAGCGGGAAAATATCGCCTAATCGATATTCCCGTCAGCAATTGTATTAACTCCCAGATTGACAAAATCTATGTGTTGACGCAATTTAATTCCGCTTCCCTCAATCGTCACCTCAATCGTACCTATAATTTTACGGGTTTTAGTGATGGTTTCGTGGAAGTTTTGGCGGCTCAACAAACCATGGAGAATCCTCAATGGTTCCAAGGCACAGCCGACGCAGTACGACAATATATCTGGACGATGAAGGATTGGGATATCGATGAATATCTCATTCTCTCCGGAGATCATCTCTATCGCATGGACTACAGCAAGTTCATCGAACGCCATCGGGAAACCAACGCCGATATCACTTTATCGGTGGTTCCCATCGATGAACGTCGGGCCTCCGCTTTTGGGGTGATGAAAATCAATGATTCGGGGCGAATTGTCGATTTTTATGAGAAACCCAAAGGGGCAGAATTGGAAAGAATGCGGGTAGATACGACGATTTTAGGCTTAAGTCCCGACCAAGCTCGTCAAAGTCCCTACATCGCTTCCATGGGAATTTATGTCTTTAAAAAGAATGTTTTAATCGATCTGCTCGATGCCAATAAAGAACAGACCGATTTTGGCAAGGAAATCATTCCCTCGGCGGCTAAAGATTACAATCTCCAGGCTTATTTATTTAAGGGTTACTGGGAAGATATCGGGACGATTGAGGCCTTTTATGAGTCTAATCTCGCCTTGACCCAACAACCAAATCCCGCCTTTAGTTTCTACGACGAAAAAGCACCCATTTATACCCGTTCTCGCTATCTGCCACCCACAAAAATGCTCAATTGTACGGTGACAGAATCGATGATTTCTGAAGGTTGTATTCTTAAAGAATCTCGCATCCATCACTCGATTTTAGGTATTCGTAGTCGAGTGGGCAAAGACTGCACGATCGAGGATACAATGCTGATGGGAGCCGACTTTTATGAGTCTTTCCCCGAACGGGAAAGTCTGATCGGAAATGCCAAAGTTCCCGTGGGTATCGGTTCCGGTTCCACTATTCGTCGGGCAATTGTGGACAAAAATGCTCGCATTGGTTCCAATGTTTTAATTGTTAACAAAGATCGTGTGGAAGAATCTAATCGCGAAGATTTAGGTTTCTATGTTCGCAGCGGCATCGTGGTTATTTTCAAAAATGCCACTATTCCCGACGGGACGGTAATTTAATCTATCAGTTATCAGTTATCAGTTTTTCTAGTTATTATCGCTTGGATATAGCCGCAGGCTGATGGTTTCAGCTAATTACCTAGACAATTCCCTTGAAATCCTATCCTTTTCTAGAAGTGATAGCAAAATCTCCCGATCAGCTCTTCTGAAAATCAGAAAAATTTCTATATTTTTGGATCCGATTCTAGGTTTTCAGTTAACCTTAAATTAAAGTCCTAGGACTTAGATAGAAGCCATTCAGGAGACAAGGATATTTATGAAAGCCAAAATCGCGATCGCTTGTCAGGGGGGTGGTAGTCAAACTGCTTTTACTGCCGGTGCCTTGAAAGCATTATTTGACAATAAAGTGCAAGATTACTTTAATATTGTCAGTCTCAGTGGTACTTCTGGAGGTGCTATCTGTGCCTTTTTCACTTGGTATGCTCTCAAAAAAGGTGATAGCGTCGTTTGGAAAAGAATGATTGATTTTTGGGAAGATAATAGCGCTGGAACTCCCCAAGAACAACTATTTAATGACTCAGCTATTAAAGCTCTAGAATTAGCCAGCAAAGGATTAATTCCCCAGTATAATCTCAGTCCTTCCTCTCCAATTACTAAAACCTTATTTTCTATAGCTACCTACGGTTTACGCAGTCGCTTTACCAACTTTGATCAGTTACTAAGAGCGCATATTGACTTCTCGGAATTAGCCACTTGGGGAGCTAAACCAGAACCCCCAATTTTATTAATTGGGGCCTGTAATGTCCTAACAGGAAAATTAAGTAAATTTAACTCGCGCCAAGAAGCAGTTAAAATTGAACATATCCTAGCTTCTGCTTGTGTTCCTAACATTTTTCCTGCTGTCACTATTGAAACTATGGCCTACTGGGATGGACTGTTTTCTGATAATCCCCCCATCCGTTCTTTAATTCGCCGTGAATTTGTTGGAATCGAAAATATTCCCGATGAAATTTGGGTAATTAAAATTAATCCCACCTCCAGAGACAAGATCCCCGTGCAATCCGATGATATTGCTGATCGCCGTAATGAATTAGAAGGCAATGTTTCCCTATTTCAAGGTCTCGATCAGATTGAGTTGATCAATCAATTATTTCTCAAAGGAGCCTTTAAAGAGGAATTTTTGAGCGAGATCGGATTAACAGAACCATTAAAAATTCCTAAATCTTTCCCAGAAGATACCGATCAGAATTACCATATTCCTATGATCGAAATGTCGGCGGAATTAGCCAATAGTCTCAACTATGAAAGTAAACTCGATCGCTCTCCTGCCAATATCCAGCGTCTGATCGCTGACGGCGAAAAACAGGGAAAACAGTTTCTAGAACATCGACTAAAAGCTATGGGTTTAAGATAGGGGTTGCTAAAAAAAGTTCTTCTTGGTGGCGGTGATAAGTAGCTAAACACAATTAGTTATATATATCTAACTACCTTTTGCCTTTTGCCTTTCCTAACTAAGAAGTTAATTTTGTCCTATTACTTAATAATCACTGATTTTCATTGACTAATACCCGTCCGGATAGATCGTAAATCATAATATCCCATTGCCCATTTTTTGCCGCTTCAAAAGCCACTTTAGAACCATCGGCACTGATGATCGGATTGCGTACTTCCGCGAGGAGATCGGGAGCAATTTCCCTTCTCTGTTGAGTTTGTCGATCATACAGATAAATAGTCGTTTTTCCCTGACGACTAGCAGTAAAAACGATATAACGACCATCTTCACTAATGGAAGGACTAGAAGCGATCTGATCGAGAGAATTTAGGCCGGGTAAAGGCAATAAACGGCGATCGATGGCATCAAAAAGATAGATAGCTTGGGAACCATTGCGATCGGAGGCAAAAACGAGATAGCGAGAGGCAAGATAGGGAGTTAATTCACTAGCAGCACTATTTAAACTTCTCCCCCCTCGATCGAAAGGAAAAGACAATAAACTGGGATAACCCGCACATCCAGTTAACAAACTAATGACAGCAACAAGACTAATAAAAAAATAACGTTTCACGGTTTGGGACTTTCAACGGGACTGCCATCGGCAATATCTAACTCGATATTCGGACCGCGATCGAGAACCTCCACATCCCATTGTCCCCGACGAGCGGATTCAAAGACAAGATAACGACCATCGGGACTAAGACGGGGATTTCGCAACCAACCGCGATAATTTTGACTCAATAACTCAGAACGATCGGTAATGCGATCATATAAAGCGATGACGGGACGACCTTCAATAATCACCACATAAGCCAGATAACGCCCCGTTTGGCTTAAACTAGGGCTATCGGTAATTTCTTGACCCGTATATAATCCCCCTAGGTCTTGGTATTGTTTTGTCTGCAAATCATACAGCAGAATCTGATTACTACCGCGACGATTAGACAGCAAAGCCAGCCAACGACCATCACCGCTCAGGGCAGGTTTTTCGTCATTATAGCGACTATTGAGGGTTCCTGTAGATAAACCGGGGTTATTGAGATTACAACCGCCTATAACCCCTAAAAACAAGCAGATAAACAGGAAAAAGGGAGCTTTGGTCATCGGACCTACTCCTTAATAATCAAACCTAGTCGGATGATCATTACTCGACTCCCGTTCACTATTATCCGGTCTCTGCCAATCTTCTCGATCGCCGGTATCGCTAGGATCGATCGGTTGATAATCGACGTATTCCCCTTTAAATGGTGGATCATCCTCAATTATTGGGCGAGGACGACGTTTTTGGCTAGTGCGGGGCGGTTTACTGCTCGTCTCTTCACTAGCGGGACGACGACGGGGACGGGAACTGGTTTCTTCCCAATCATCACCGCTACGGCGCTGATCATAAACATCTCGATCGCTAGTGGGGGAACTATTGCGGGGACGACGATTACTGGTTTTGCGATTGCTAGTATCGGCCGGCCGACGGGTACGGGTGCTACGGGGTTCCTCATCCTGATAACTAGAAGTAGAAGTGCGCGAAGAGCGGGGATCCTCGTAACCGCGTAAACGGGGATTATCTTCGTAACGTTCCTCTGGTTCGTAGGTGTCGAGGGGTTCCAATTCGGCCCGATATTCCCGACTCACAGGACGTTCATCCACAAAAGACGTGCCGCGGCGGGCCTGTTCCGTGGTTAAACCCCTTAGTTTTACCGTCTCGAAGGCAAAAAACACCGCTGCCCCAGTCAGCAAAAATTGTCCGAATTGCAAAATCGGATCCAGTCGCCACCCTTGAAAAAGTAGAATTAAACCGCACAGTAAACCAACGGCGGCAAAAAATATATCATGATCCCTGGAAAGTTCCGGCCGCACCGAGCGCAGGAAGTATAACCCGGCTCCGGCCACTGCCAGAAAAATTCCTAAGATACTGGCCGAATTCAGCCCAAAATTGACCATCTTTATCTCCCTTCTCGGTGCTTAAATTCAATAATCGAGTCTTCATCTATAGCCGTCAGCTTTCACAAGCAATCCTGCTGTTTTTAACTTCTAGAGTCGAGCTATATTCTAACCCCATCTATCATCCTCGATTCTAACTTACTCGATCAAGCCTAGTTTAAACAACTATTTTTAGGGAGGTGGGGAGATTTTATCAGTGATCAGTAAACAGTAATCAGTCAACTGAAAACTCACATCTGATCACTGATAACTGATCACTGAAAAGGCTGACGGCTGCGATTTTAACAAAATCTTTAGAATTTGCCTATTGACAGGATTGACTAAATGTGAAAGAGAGGTTTTGGACATTGTAACGTGATTTCTGGATGGCTTTTGAGCGATCGCTATCGTTGGGAAGTTAATCGCCAGAAGTGAAAGAAGGGATTTTCACTAAGGCACATCATAGTTAATTTGTCAAGTGCGTAAGTTCCAATTTTAATAAGATCAGACAGAAATTTTTCTGTCATATCATAAAATTAACTTAACCTAGCCAAGAGGGAATTAGCATAGAATGTGAGTATAATTCAGGCTAAACACATAGTCTGTTTGTATTCATAGTCCATTCAATCCATAGAATTAAGGTGTGAGGATTGACCCATGTCAAAGCTATTCAAGAATTTAGTCAAGGTAACTCCTTTAGTTTTAGGTGCTTCCGTCGCGGCTGCTGGCAGCGCAGTGGCTCAAACTATGCCCAGTACACCTCAACTTAAAGTTGATCCAGCTGCGCAGCAGCAACTTGATCGTATTCAGCGCGCCCAAAATAGTCAGCAGATTAATACGGGTGTTTATCAGGGTTCCATGTCCCAGGTGACTAGCGTTAACCAACTGCGGGACGTATCCCCCACCGCTTGGGCCTACGAAGCCTTAAGAAGCCTTGTAGAACGTTACGGTTGTATCGTGGGTTTTCCTGACCGTACCTTCCGCGGTGATCGCGCCACCACTCGTTGGGAATTTGCCGCCGGTTTAAACGCTTGTTTAAACGTCATGGAACGTTTAATTCAAGATGGTGTGGGTGTACTCAGAGAAGACATCGATAAATTAAAACGTCTTGTTCAAGAATTTGAAAGCGAACTAGCGGCTTTAGGGGCCAGAGTAGATAACCTCGAACAGCGCGTTTCTTTCTTGGAAAACAATCAATTTTCTACCACCACCAAACTCAGAGGTGAGGTAATCTTCAGTATCGCCGATAGCTGGGGTGGTCAAGCTTCCGTTACTAATACCAACGGTACAGTGACTGATGGCAGCAATCGAGATGAAACTCAAGCAGTATTTAATAACCGGGTACGACTCAACTTTGAAACCAGTTTCACTGGTAAAGATTTGTTAAGAACCCGTTTACAAGCAGGTAACTTTAACACCACTTTCAACCAAAACGGTCCGACGGGAACCAACATGACCCGTCTGGCATACGATAACGGTCGGGACAACGATATCACCATCGATGACCTATGGTACAGGGCTCCCATTGCCACTCCCTTCGGTAACATCACCTTTTGGGTTGGTGCTAACGAGTTAAACCTAGATGACGTTTTCATCACTGCTAACCCTTTCCTTTCCGATAGCGGTACAGGTGCTTTATCTCGCGGTCAACGCTACAATAACATCGTCTTCCGCGGTCCGGATGGTGTTGGTGCGGCGGTCAGATTTAAGATCGGGGATGTTTTCCAAGTCACAGGAACCTACCTAGCTAATGGTGGCGCTAATGGTGCCAGCAATCCTAACCCTGGTAGCGGTTTATTTAACGGTTCCTTCAGTACTGGCGCGCAAGTAGGTTTCTCCTTCATCAAATTTGCCGATATTAACTTCGTCTATGTTCGCAGTTATCAAACTGCTGCCGATATTCGTTCAGGTTTATTCGGTAACGTCAGCAGCCCTCTGACTGAGCGTCCCTTCGGCAACGTTGGTACTACTGCTGACCGTTTCGGTCTTCAAGCGAGCGCCCAGGTTATCCCAGGAGTCTTAAACATAGCAGCCTGGGGGGGTTATGCCAATGCCTCGGCCACTGGTGTCAATAATGCGATCGGAGATGATAACACTAGCATCTGGTCTTGGAACCTTAACCTTTCCGTTCTCGATCTCTTTGCCGAAGGTGCAGCCCTTTCTTTCGGTGGGGGTCAAGTACCCCGTTCCGACAAGGAAGATGGCACTTCCTACATGGTAGAAGCTCAGTATAAGTTCCCCGTCACCAAAAACATCTTGATTACCCCCGGTGCTTATGCGATCTTCAATGCTAATAACCGTAATAACGACACCATTTTTGTCGGTGTTCTCCGGACAACTTTCCGTTTCTAAGCTAAGTTGACGGACTTGAAAAAACGGTGGGATTTGTAGATCTCACCGTTTTTTTGCTTTTAACTTTTCACTGGATATAACCATTTATGAGAAGATGGGCGAAGCGTCCCAAACGCTGCTATATTTACTTCGCCTATTTAGTTGCTTATCTATGCACTCTCTGTCTTTCCCCCGTCGCACTAAAATTGTGGCCACGATTGGCCCAGCCTCGCAAAATAAGGAAACATTACGTCAGATGATCAAGGCGGGGGCGACGACATTTAGATTAAACTTTTCCCATGGCGATCACGATTACCATCGTCACACCATTAACCTGATCCGTCAGTTAGCCTTTGAACTCAATCAACCGATTGGCATCCTTCAGGATCTACAGGGTCCAAAAATTCGTTTAGGTAAATTTGCCTGTGGGTCGATTACCCTAAAACCGGGGGAACCCTTTATCCTTACTTCTCGGGATGTGGAATGTAATCAGGAAATCAGTTCCATTAGCTATCCCTCGCTAGCCCAAGAAGTCCCAGAAGGTTCGAGAATTCTCCTCGATGATGGTAAAGTCGAAATGCGGGTGGAATCAGTGGATCGTTTGAAAGGTGATCTTTCCTGTCGCGTGGTGGTTGGGGGTGTCTTATCCAGTAATAAAGGGGTAAATTTTCCCAACGTCTATCTGTCGGTGAAAGCTTTAACCGATAAGGACAAAAAGGATTTAATGTTCGGACTGCTGTGGGATGTGGATTGGATCGCCCTTAGTTTTGTGCGTAATCCCCAAGATATCCTCGAAATTAAAGAATTAATCGCCAGTGCGGGTAAATCTATCCCCGTGATCGCTAAAATTGAAAAACACGAAGCGATCGAGGAAATGGAGGCAATTTTATCCCTCTGTGATGGTGTGATGGTGGCTAGGGGGGATTTAGGAGTAGAATTACCAGCCGAAGACGTGCCAATCCTGCAAAAACGCCTGATTAATACTGCTAATCAGCTAGGCATCCCGATTATTACCGCCACTCAAATGCTTGACAGTATGGCCAGTAATCCTCGTCCCACCCGCGCCGAGGTTTCGGACGTGGCTAATGCGATTTTAGATGGCACTGATGCGGTCATGCTTTCCAATGAAACGGCTGTGGGTCATTATCCCATCGAAGCGGTGGCAACCATGGCCCGCATTGCCGAAAGGATCGAACGGGAACCGATCAATAGTGCCGCTCGCTCTAACAATAAACAATCGATTCCTAACGCTATTTCCTCGGCAGTTAGTCAAATTGCCGAACAATTGGGGGCAGCGGCAATTATTACCCTGACAAAAACTGGCTCTACTGCCCGTAATGTCTCCCGATTTCGCCCCAAAACCCCGATTTTAGCCGTTACCCCCCATCGGGAAGTGGCACAACAGTTACAGCTAGTTTGGGGGGTAAAACCGATGTTATTGCTCGATTTACCCTCCACTAGCCAAACTTTTCAAGTGGCGATGAATCTTGCCCAGGAAAATAACTTCCTCGCGGATGGTGACTTAGTAGTGATGACGGCGGGAACTCTGCAAGGGGTGGCTGGTTCCACGGATTTAATTAAGGTGGAAGTGGTAAAATCCCTTTTGGGTAAAGGTACGGGTATCGGCCAGGGTATGGCTAGTGGCCGGGCGCGAGTGGCTCATAATGCCCGGGAAGTGGGTAGTTTTAGTAGTGGGGAGATTTTAGTCGTTCCCACCACCAGCGCCGAATATGTGGATATGATGCGGAAAGCGGGCGGAATTATTACCGAAGATAATGCGATGAACAATCACGCCGCTACTATCGGTTTAAAATTGGGTATTCCTGTTATTGTCGGGGTTAAAGATGCTACGAAAATTATCCGCGAAGGGGTGATTATTAGTCTCGATGCTCAACGGGGTTTGATTTATTCTGGTATTGGCAATGGCGCGGCGATTATGAAAAACTAATTGATTATTCGGGAAATGGAGAGGTAGGGAAATGGGGATTCAGGGGGATAGGGAAATTTCAGCTTTGGTTGCATACGTCCTGTCCGGTTGAGGAAAGTTGATGAACCAAGAATTCCTCGCGCTCAGTGTCCGGGGAGTGTCAACGGAGATAGAAACTTAAAATCCCCAGAAGATGTCTGCTCGTCCTGCGTTAAATTTTTAAATACTGGCTTTTTTCCCGTATTGATTTAACCATGGCTACTAGCGATATCTCCAATTCTGCTCACTCATCCCCAAAACCTCTGCCAAAACTGGGACTTTTCACCATGTTTCGCTTAGGACTCTTTCAGATGGGACTAGGTATTATGTCCCTGCTGACTTTGGGGGTTCTCAATCGGATTATGATCGATGAGTTAAAAGTTTTACCCTTTCTCGCCGCAGCTGCGATCGCTATGCACCAGTTTGTTAGTCCAGCACGCATCTGGTTTGGGCAAAGATCCGACGGTAAAACTATTTTTGGTCATCATCGCAGCGGTTATGTCTGGATTGGGGCGGCAGTTTTTACCGCTTTAGCTTTTATTGCTTTGCAGGTAGTCTGGCAATTGGGACTTAGTATTCAAACTTCGGGATGGAATACCATTTCCTATGCTTGGATTGCCCTCTTAGCCTTAATTTTCGCCATCTACGGACTCGCTTTAAGCGCCAGTTCTACCCCTTTTGCTGCCCTGTTGGTGGATGTGTCCGATGAAGATAATCGATCGCAATTAGTTGGTATAGTTTGGTCAATGCTAATGGTGGGAATTGTCGTCGGGGCGATCGTTAGTTCTCGTTTGCTGGATACTCCCAATATCTGCGGTACAAATATTTTGACCTATGATCCGACTCAATCAGCCCCTATAGCCAATATTCCGCAACTACAGGCGACAATTAACCCTGTGTTCACGATTATGCCCGCTATCGTTTTCCTTCTCTGTATTTTAGCGACTTTTGGCGTAGAAAACAAATATTCTCGTTTTAGTAGTCGGTCCACTCTTGTGCAAAGAGAGGATCAAATTACCTTCAAGAATGCGTTACAGGTTCTCACCGCTAGTCGGCAAACCGGTTTATTTTTTACCTTTCTGCTGATGATGACTTTGAGTTTATTTATGCAGGATGCAATTATGGAGCCGTTTGGGGGCGAGGTTTTTGGGATGTGTATCGCCCAAACCACCCAATTAAACGCTTTTTGGGGAACTGGAACCCTTTTGGGTATCGCTGCCACGGGATTTATGCTCATTCCCCGCGTCGGTAAACAAAAAACCACTAAATATGGCTGTATTTTTGCAACAATTTGTTTTATTTTGTTGATTTTTGCTGGCTTTTCTGCTAGTCAAAGTTTATTAAAATCAAGCTTGCTCTTTTTCGGTTTAGCTTCGGGAATGATTACCGCTGGAGCTACCAGTTTAATGTTAGATTTAACCGCTGCCGAAACTGCGGGAACTTTTATCGGCGCTTGGGGATTATCACAAGCGATCGCACGGGGATTAGCCACGGTTTTAGGGGGTACGATTTTAAATATCGGTAAAGTTATCTTTTCTAGTCCGGTTTTAGCCTATGGCTTAGTTTTTCTCGTGCAAGCATTGGGAATGATCCTAGCAGTTTGGTTATTAAGTCGCGTTGATGTCAAGGAATTTAAGGAAAATGCCCGAGATGCGATCGCAACAGTAATAAAAGGAGAGATCGACTAGCAAAAGCAAGAAAAATTGAGATAAAAGGAGAATTAGCCCGATCGGGGGAAGTTGGTTAGCAGCTTTTTTCCTATCCTAAAAGTAGAGAAGAAAATGAAAGAGGAGGCTAAAACGATGAAACGGACTTTAATGATTGCCCTAGGTTCCCTAGCTTCCTTACTGCTAATTAACCCCGTCGGTGCGGAAAATCCCCGACAAGTGCAACAATTATTGAATACGCGGGAATGTCCGGGCTGTGATCTCCGGGGTGCAGATTTAAGAGGGGCGCATCTAATCGGTGCAGATTTGAGAAAAGCGAATTTGCAGGGAGCTAATCTAGAGGAAGCTAACTTAGAAGGCGCAGATTTGACCGATGCTAACCTAGAAGACGCAAATTTGACCGCAGCTTTTCTGACTAATGCCAGTTTAAATCAAGCTAATCTCAATGGCGTTAATTTCACCAGTGCCATGATCTATGATGCTGATGTGACGGGTGCATCAATGGAGAGAATTAACTTGACAAATGCTCAGACTTATGGTAGTGGCATCGCTGTGGGTGGTGAGAATCCCTAGGTATTGTTGGGGTTTATCTCGTATTTGCGCCTCGGTCGTGGCTTATGATGATTACGGCCGCTTTTTTCTCCCCGCTACCACCTCCGGCACTCCCTCCCCACGTCATCATCCTACATAAGAAACAGCGATAAAAGCGCGGAAATACGTTCATAAACTACAGTAATCAGTAAACTGATTACTGCTTACTGAACAATGAAAAAAAAGCTCTCCACTTCCCACTCTCTTATTAAACAGGATTGAGAATGACTAACTATTTTATCATCAGTCAGATCTAGGTAAAATTGTAGATTATGGAATCACCGATCGAACGTTTTCGACTATCTCAAACTGCCAAAGATAGCCTCATAAAATTAAAACGCTACACGAAAATTGACCAATGGAATATTCTCTGTCGTTGGGCTTTTTGTCGTTCCCTTGCTGAACCGAGTCTCCCCTCTCCCGTTCCCATTCCTGCCGATAGCAATGTAGAATTATCCTGGAAAATATTCGGGGGAGAAATGGCCGATATTTTCTTAATTGCCCTTAAACAACGTTGTCATCAAGACGGATTAGGAACCGATAAAGAAACTCTAACTCAACAATTTCGCTTACATTTACATCGCGGGATCGGTTATCTTGCTGGGGATACCAAGCTAAAGAAAATCGATAATTTAATCGAATTAGAGAGGGAAAATCTCAGAGAATCTTAATCAAGAATGATCTATCTTCCTCTCTGTGTTCTTTGTGCCTGTGTGGTTCATCCTTAGTCCTTCTAAGATAACCTGACGGAAAACTGTCAGCTTGGCTATATTTAACCGGTTGTTCGTTACTTGGTATGGTTCGATAGGGGGGCATAAATCGACTAAATCCTTATCTAGCAAAAGACTTAAATGATTAGTTAGCTCTAGATCAAAAGCAATTGACAAAAATCGCCAAATGCCTTTCTATATAAGGGATACATCCCTTATACCCCCCGTCCATTGCATAATACAAACCGAAGAACCATTTAACCGAGGGTAAGCGCATCTGAAACGCTATCGACAATTGGCCAGTTTTGTGATATTACCTAAAAAGGAGGGGCTATCGGGGAATGAGAAAAAATGGAAAATTTAATCAAGGAAGCACTAAACCATCGAGCAATTAATCACCCGTATTTACTGGCTTTAGAAAAAGGAGAATTTCAACATATTGATGAAGTTTTGAAAGATTTTGCCAGTCAATACGGAGCTTATAGTGAGTGGTTTTCCCGCTATTTAACAGCAGTAATATCAAAGCTAGAAAATCCCGCTCATCGAAATCATCTGCTCAAGAACTTAGCTGAAGAAAACGGACATCTATACGATCAAGATCTGGAAGCAATCCGTAAATTAGGTATTAAGGATGAGTGGGTACAGGAAATCCCTCACCCAAAGTTATTCAAGCGTTTTCAAGAAGCTATGGGAGTAGATAGCACGCAAACGCCTTGTGTTGAAGCAAAAATCTGGCGTGAATCATTCTTGTCACTGCTCCAGAATGGAAGTTCACTCGAAGCTATTGGAGCGATAGGTTTAGGGACTGAATCTATTGTTAAATTTATCTACAAACACATTATTAAAGCGATTAAAAACCATACATCATTATCCTTGCAGCAATATGTATTTTTTCCTTTACACACAGAAGTGGAGGATGAACACAGCTTAACTTTAGTTGAGATTGCTAAGGAATTAGCCAGTGAAAGCGAACAGGCTGTTCTGGAATTACGGAAAGGAATGTTAAAAGCCTTAAATCTACGTGCTGCTTACTGGGACAATATGTATGAACGTGCGTTGGCACTAGATAAATCTTTGACATCATCAGACCAACTCAGGATTGTTACGCTTTTTACTAAAATAATTAAAAGCAAAAAGCTGTCTAATCAGGAATGGGAACTTTTATTGCATCAAATCAATGATGTGCGGATTGGATTGACGGCAGACTTATCTACTGTTCCAGTGGAAAAACTACTACCTGGATTGAGTTCACTTTTGCTATACGGGATGCAAAGGGAAAAGCACAGGGAAGAAGTTCTGAACTTGCTAGATTGGCTTGAAAATCCATCTGGTGAATGCCAATGCTCTCCAACAATATTAAGGCTTGCATCACAACTTTACCATGATTTTCAAACGCTGCGACTGGGAGCATTGACCGAAAAAATTAATCAACAAAAAAGCTTAACTTATGTCCGAGAAGGTAAAGAGCTTATTTCAACAATCAGCGCCAGCAACTTAGAAGCTTTGTACAACAACAAGGTTGATAAACTTAATATTGATTTTAACGTATTTCGGCTGCCATTTGCTCTAGAAGTTTTAGATACACGCCTAGTTATAGTCAAGCCAGGAAAGGCGAATGAAATGCACAAACACGCACATGAAACCGTATTTGTATTTCTTCAGGGTCAAGGAAAAGTTATTGTTGACCAATACGAAAACGAAGTCGAACCGGGTACTTTTGCTGTTATTCCCCGTTGGTGTGTGCATCAATGTGTGAACTTAGGAGAAGAAGAGCTAATTTTCTTGGCGATAGCTGATTTCGGATTAACTGGCAAAAGTTTCATGGGTAATTACTTACACAGTGCTAGACTAAAACAAAATTAGTGCAAATTTTATCCCGTTAGATAGGTAAGGTATGAAAGCAACACAAGAAACCAAAAAACTTTACGACGAAAGCGCAGCAGACTGGAAACGAGTAGAACCGATTTTGCTTTCTGATTACTCTGCGCGTCCGTTTGTCATTGATTTATGTGAACCGATTGTCAACAAGAATATATTAGATATAGGCTGTGGGGAAGGTTATGTAGGAAGAGAGTTAATTAACCGAGGCGCTCAATATGTTCATGGGATTGACATTTCATCGCAAATGATCGAGCAGGCCTTAATTCAAAAAAACGAGTATCAGATTACTAATGCTTCTTATGAAACTGGTGATATTCGTGATTTTCTGGTCACTGAGTCCGAACAATACGATTTAGTTCTGGCTATGTTCCTGTTCAACTACTTAAATGTTTCAGAAACTATTAGCACGATGCAGAAAGCCTACCAACTTTTAAAGTTGGGTGGGTATTTCCTGTTCGCTGTCCCCCATCCCTCTTTACCTTTTCTGAAAAAAGATAAGTTTCCCTTTTATGGTTCTTCGGTTTGTCTTATGCAACGGACAGGGTTATAAGGGATGAAAACCTTATAGAAACAGACATTACTGTGATTTTTGTCAATTGTTTGCGATCTGGAGCGAACTAATCAATTAAATCTCTTGCCAGATCAGGATTTAGTCGATTTATGCCTCCCTATAGAATCATACCAAGTAACGAAGAACCCCTTTTATTTTAAACCGGAAGCTGGCTATTTTTCTGGACGCGATCAATTATTCCCTGGTGAGATTTGGCGTAGAGATAGAAAAGCCGTCGCCGTGCAATGTGTTCATAAAACTATGGAAGATTACTTCACATCTCTTCGTTTAGCAACATTCACAAAAATGCCAGAAGTTTATGAACTAAAAATTAATCAGAAACATTTAGAACTAGACCCAGAATTTTTTACTCCGCTTATTGACCTTCCCCTTCACGTTGCCTTCAAAATTCAAAAATGATTATACCAATTTCCGATTCTAATATTTCATTACTGACTTGGAAAAAATTGCCCGATCCTTCTCAACTATTTTTTAGTTTACCCAAATCATTAGTCTTGGATTTACTAAAAACAAGCAATCAGAGATGGCTTGAAAAACCCAACGAAATAGGACGGGAAATAGTAAATAAAAATCTTGATTTGTTTCTACCGTTTCGTGAGAAATTGCTCCAGGAACCAGGAATAATTTTTTTTCGATTAGATTCAGCATTAACAGAAACAGAAATGCGGTTAATTTATGCTTTTATTTCTTGCATTTTTGGACTGTTAAACCACCGCTATGGCTATTTTTTTGATGTAATCGATCGAGGAATGGATTACACTAAAGAAGCTATACCCGTTTCGATGACGAATGCAGAAACTGGCTATCATACCGATAGTACAGACAAAAACTACTTCCCTGATATTGTTGGCTTACTCTGTCTTGCTGCCGCGGATGAGGGAGGAGATTCCCTGGTAGTAAACGCCGCCAATTTGTATCAATATTTCTGGCAAAACCATACAGACCTAGTTCCCTGTCTCTACGAACCTTTGGCGCGGGATGTGATTACCCCGGGAGAGATTAATTCTCAAGAAGCTATTCAAAAGAATAATTTCCCCTTATTCTCAGCCGATTCTCGGGGTCTGGTTTTTCGTTATATGCGGTACTGGATTGAAGTCGCCTACTCCAAACTGGAAATAGCGCAACCGGAAGGTATCACAAAAACACTTGACATCATCGACAACTTTTTTTCAGAACCGGAAAATACAGTCCGCTTCAAAATGAAAAAAGGTGATGTATTTTACGTTAATAATCGCTTTTTATGCCACAATAGAACCGCTTTTAAAAATTCAGGAAAACCTCGACAAATGGTGCGTAGTTGGATTAACCTTTAAACAAAATACGTCCCAGCGAGAAAGTGCATCTGTCAAGGTACAGAGTACGATGACAGATGCCTCCTTGTCACCCCTTCAGTGGTTCAAACTCACCTTAAAAAACTTTTGGTCGGCCTAAAGTAGTGATATAGATAACTGCTTCATCGGAGGGAATTCCTAAGACTTCATTAACTTGATCATCAAAAAAACCACCGATACCACTAACCCCTAACCCCAGATGAATAGCCGCTAAATTTAATCTCTGTCCCAAATGACCCGCATCTGCATGAAGATAACGATAAACTCGATCGCCGTATTTAGCCACTGCTTTTGACAGATCCGCCGTATGAAAAACCACAGCAGCCGCATCCCGTCCCAAATCCTGACCTAAACAGAGATAATGTAACTCTTGCCGGAAATTTTTAAAGCGAATTTGCCGCAATTCTTGAGCTTTAGGAGCATAATAATAACAACCTTCCTCTAATCCAGTTACTGCCGAAACAGCGATAAAAGTTTCCAATAAATCTAGATCAAAATAATCGGGATTGGGATCGAGATTTTGGTCGGTATAATCTTGGGGTTGATAGGTAAAATGCAGCAGCGCTCGCAATTCATCTAAACTGAGACTAGCACCACTATAAGCGCGGGTAGATCTGCGTTTAAGCATCGTACTTTCCAGATCGATTAAATCTTCCCCCCAATTGACGGGACGGGATGTCACGGAAACTTTTAGACAAAAAGGAAAATTATATTTATCTTCCCAATTAGAGGGGGTAATATTTGCTTCTATCTTCTCATCTGTGGCTATGATAGTCGCTCGGTGTAGAGAGTTTAATAATTCTCCCTCGGCAATTTTGGGATAAAGAGTCGTGGTTGCCGAAGGGAGTGCCGTGGTACTAGGGGGGAGATTTTGCCGGATATTGAGCAGATCTGCCAAAGGAATCACCGTCATGACACTTTCTTTCTCGGAATCGAGATAAAGCAATTCATTCATCTGACTATCGTTAAAACCACCGATTAAATGAGCGCGATAGTCATTAATCGAGGCTGATAGCTCAATATTGCCCAATAAATGCCCCGTATCCAAGAAAATACGCCGATAAGCTCGATCTTCGTAGCGCCAAGCGGATCGATAAAAAATGGCACTGGTAACTAAAGCGATATCGGTATTTTCTAAAACAGGATTCCAGAAACAAGCAGATTGTAGGTTCGTCCAGACATCACTTTCCCAGAATAAAAGCAGCGAGTGACTTTGACCTTGATAACTGTAGAGACCGGCGGGTAAAAATTCCGTGCCACGGGAGATCAGATAAACCTCGGCGGGGTATAATCCACCGGCAGAGGGTGCAGAACGCAGGTACAAGGGACTACCCATAGTGGCAATTTTGGCAGTTAAACCATAGCTACAGCCCAAAATCCGCGATATACGTCGCCAAAAGTCTCCTTTTTGGGGAACTGTTTGACGGGAGAGGTAGGGTTTGAGATCGAAAGTCTGACCGATTTTGTATTCTTTAAAGGGATAGGGTTGTTGACTCCAATCAAGACCTTTACTTTTTGAGGCGATCGTCTGGGGGTCGTATTTGGTCCGCTCGTGGTAGTATTGGGCGATCGAGATTGGCTGATCTGGCATGATAAAGATAGGCTGTCTAAGCTTTACTTTTTAGTTTGACATACTCCCACCCCTAGAAAACGGGTTTCTGAAAGAAACCCGTTTTCTAAATACTCCCCTTTCCCACCCCCCCCTGCTCTACGATTTCGGGTAGGGTTGATTTATGAATCAACCCTACCCTTGATAAGGGGGGTGGGGGTAATTAACCATATCTGCCATTACTTTAGAAAAATAGTATAACTGCTATAATTATCCCATGGCGGCTCAACCCAGAGAAATTCGACGTTATGTTACCAGTGACGGCAAAGTTCCCTTTGCCCAATGGCTCGATTCTTTGCGGGATATTAAGGCTAAAACTAAAATTGCTCAACGCCTAAACCGGGTTAATTTAGGTAACTTGGAGGATTATAAATCAGTAGGAGCAGGAGTTTATGAACTACGAATAGACTATGGTTCTGGTTATCGCGTTTACTTTGGACAAATCGGAATAAAAATTATCTTACTCCTGTGTGGAGGAGATAAAAAAACGCAAGCTAAAGACATTGAAATAGCCCAAAAATATTGGCAAGACTATAGGAGCCGAGAAAATGCCAGTCAGTGATAGTTATCATGATTCCCTGATCGAATCTCTTAAAGATTCCCATTATGCAGCAGTTTATCTGGAAACTCATATCGAGGGAGATGAATAGAACTCTTGCAAATTAATTATATGTTATAATGATGGGTTAACTAATTTTCCCCAAAAAATTAGTTAACCAGTACATTAGTCCTGAATGAAAACTTGAAGTTTAACTTTTA
>VYKP01000059.1_pt1 | contig 33090 bp, 36 predicted proteins | sample 5114551 | NCBI WGS metagenome assembly VYKP01 (sample SAMN12291777, study PRJNA351875) | freshwater metagenome | isolation source: freshwater lake | place: USA: Michigan, Baseline Lake | collected 2013-08-09
TGGAAAAAGTAGTCAATCAGCTTTTAAATGAAGGGGGATTGATTATTAAATGGAGTAGAAAACTGAAAAATAAGGGTAATGCTGTTAATGTAACTTAAATGCGTAAAAGCTTACAAAGCTAATTCTAGATGCAATATTTGCGTACAGAATTAGTAACTATAACTTCGCTAGTAAGGCTAACTGGAAAAATTTAGTAGAGGTTCAAGGTCGCTTGCAGTATCAACCGAAACCGATTAATAACTCCCAAGAATACGAGCGATTTTTAAGCATAATTGAAGGGATGATGTCACGGGAGTTAAGCAATGACGAAGGACTATTATTTGATTTACTGGTGTTATTAGTGGAAGAATACGAGCAGAAACATTATCCGATCGCCCGAACAAATCCTACCGCTACGTTAGAATCTTTACTGCATGAATTCGATATCGATAGGGAGTGTCTTACCGATATTTTCGGCGATCGGGATAGGGTAGAATCGGTGATAGGGGGGAAACAGGCGATCGCTCCCTCTCAAGCCGAGTCTCTAGCCGAATTTTTTAATCGTTTAAGTGCGAAACTGGCGTTAAGCGCCCGTGATTTTCACTTGTAGCCTTGCTTTTCCTTCGGGGACTGAGGGGGAAGACCATATAACAAATCCTTACTTTCTTCATAGCTTTAGATTAATTAAGATAATGTTACAAAACTTTATGAAAAAGGCGTAGTATGATAATTTACGCCAGTAAAGCGAACACAATAAGGAGCAACACCCATAATGCAGTCGGCCGAGATGTTGCTGACAGTCCCCAAAGAGTATTTAAAAGCACCGGGGGGCTTCAACCCAAACGTTACCATGTTTTTTAGTGCCTTGAGCCTAATAACCCTATCTACCTGTGGCTATTGGCTATGGTCCTGGCCGGACTGGATTTGTTTTAGTGCTAATGTCCTCGCTTTACATTTATCGGGGACAGTTATCCACGATGCCTCTCATAATTCTGCCCATAGGAATCGGGTATTTAATGCTATTTTAGGTCATGGCAGTGCTTTAATGCTCGGTTTTGCCTTTCCGGTCTTCACTAGAGTCCATTTACAGCACCACGCGCACGTTAACGATCCCGAAAATGATCCGGATCATTTTGTCTCCACCGGTGGCCCTTTGTGGATGATTGCGGCCAGATTTTTTTATCACGAAATCTTCTTTTTTAAGCGGCAACTCTGGCGAAAATACGAACTGCTGGAATGGTTCCTCAGTCGTCTTTTTGTGGCTACCATAGTCATCGTCGCCTGTCAATTCGGTTTTATTGGCTATGTGATGAATTTTTGGTTTGTTCCCGCTTTAGTGGTGGGAATTGCCCTCGGTTTATTTTTTGACTATCTTCCCCATCGTCCTTTCCAAGAGCGCGATCGTTGGAAAAATTCCCGAGTTTACCCCAGTCCCCTGTTAAATCTGCTGATTTTAGGGCAGAATTATCATCTCGTGCATCATCTTTGGCCGTCGATTCCCTGGTACAAATACCAACCGGCATACTATGCCATTAAACCGCTTTTAGACGCAAAAGACTGTGAACAGTCTTTGGGTTTACTGCAAGGTAAGAATTTCTGGAGTTTTCTCTACGATGTCTTCTTGGGGATTCGCTTTCACTCCCATTCTTCTAAAACTTCTTGATCTCATTTATCGTAATGATGAGGTACAAAGTTTTCATTTTAGGGAGTCGGTGGTCAATTTTATGAGAAACTCTCTATCTGTACTGGTTTTGTTGTCAACCTGATTTTTTGAAGGAGGATTTTATGGGTCAACATTGGGGAAAAGCCTTAATTTTAACAACAACTTTCTTGACAATTAACATCAACTATGCTAAGTCTTTAACCTTTGGTGAGGCCGTTGGTATTGGAGCGGGGGCCTTGTTAATCAACCGAGCGGTACAGGATAATAGACAACGTTATCGATTTGTACCACCAGAGCAAGAATTTCAGCGCGGATTAGAGGACGGTTTTAACTTTGCCCGCTATGACAATCCGCGCAATTCCAGAGACTACGATGACGGTTTTATCGAGGGACGAAGACGCCGGGAATCGGGTTGGTCTAGTCCTAACCGGAGAAACTAATTATTTTTTTGGTCTGCGTCCCACTTCGGCGGTTTCTTGAATGGAAAATATCCTCAATTTGCCGTCGATGGGAGCGACTTTAGCCACTGCTTCCGATGCCACTATATAGTTATCACCCTCGGTATTGGTAATATTGACTACCCGATCACGAGTGATAATCGCCATCTCGTCATTAGCAAGAATATCCACGTCCCAATTCTCAGAAAGAACCTCTATACTTTTAATATTTTTGTAGGATTCCTCTAAAAATGTTTTATGTTCCGTGATGCCATTTAACTCAAAAATTTCGGTACTAGCATCGGTTTTAATGGTCAATTGCGAGGAAATAAACGGGGCATAGTGTTTGAGGATTAGGGCGATATTTCTATCTTTAATAGCGGTTTCAATGTCTTGAATCATTGCTTTAATTTCCGCTTCACTGATTTTTTGTCCCCCATTGCGATTACTCGATTGTTTTACCTGCACTATCGAGGGGTTAGCATGGACAAAAGAGGGGGAGATGCTGGGGAGAAAGGATAAACCGAGCAATAGAACAATTAATTGGGGAGAACGCATAATTTAATAAACTTGGTAAATTCAACCCGAATCATAGCATTTTCTCGTTACTGAATAAATCCTCAAGGTGAAAGTCCCTAGTTAGGGAAGCTAAGAGAGCAAAATTATGGCTGTGCAAAGTCTAGGTTGATCCTTTAGCTATTTTTGCCTTATATTTCCAGAATAACGGGGGTATGATCGCTAGGTTTTTCTTGTTTTCTGGGTTCTCGATCGATCAGACAATTAACGGATTTTTCGTATAGCTGAGGAGTTAAATAAAGATGATCGATTCGCCAACCTCGGTTACGAGCAAAACCACCGCTGCGATAATCCCACCAACTATAATGTCCTGCTGCTGAGGTGAATTTTCTAAAGGCATCTTGTAAACCAATTTCTAAGACCTTTTCTAAAGCTTCTCTTTCTTTAACTGAAGACATAATATGATTTTCTTTGCCTTTGGGATCATAAATATCTTTATCTTCTAAGGCAATATTAAAATCTCCACAGATACATAATTCTTGGGGTTGAGAATTAATTATTTTATCTAGATATTTTCTCAGAGTTTCTAACCATTTAAGCTTATAAATATACTTATCACTATCTAGGGAAGAACCATTAGGAACGTAGAGATTAATAATCCGAATATCGCCGATTACTCCAGTAATTAAACGTTTTTGTTCGTCCAGTTCTCCCGTTAAATTTTCGCCGATAATGGGACTAAATCCCACAGTGATATCGTCCATAGGTTTCTGGCTAAAGATCGCTACACCATTATAGGATTTTTGTCCAGAAATATAGAGATGATAACCCAAAGATTCAAAAGCTTCTCTGGGAAAATCTCGATCGATGACCTTGGTTTCTTGCAAACATAAAACCTCAACGGGGTTGAGTTGTAACCAGTTAATTACCTGCTCTTGTCGGCTGCGAATTGAGTTGACATTCCATGTGGCGATTTTCATAGCTAAAAACCGAGAATTTTTCTCACACTTCCTCAGCAAAACTACTGCGACGCACAAACTCAAAGGGACCGGCGATCGAACCCCAGACTAATTGATCGGTTTCGGGATCTAAACCGCGATCGACGCTAATTAATCCCTGTTCACTAATTTCAAAACTATTATCTAAATAAGTCATTTTATCTTTGCGAAAGACTAAACATTGTTTACCCGGTTTCACCACCCCTTTAAAACTGTTACCTGTCCAAGTTACATTCATATCACAACCCGGCATCGGTTCTAATAGGTCTAAGCTGAGATTTTTGAGACGCTGGGGTTCTCTAGAAGCACCAAAAAAGTTAGCTTCCTCTTTAACTTTAAAGTTTTCTAGTTCAATATGGTCATCGACTACCGATAATTTAAACACTCGCAAACGATAGGGAGTATTGAGCATAAAATCGTAGGCCTGCTCTAAAAATAAACTGGTTCCCTTCAGTAATTCATCGGGTAAAGGACGCATACACACGCGAATATGGGCAAAAAAAGGCGGATTAGCAAAAGCTTGTTCTTGATTACTAAAATCCGCCGCCATCCAGCGTGCTAGGGTTTTTATATCCGTGGAATGAGTCATAATTTTTGAGATGTAAATGGCTATTAGCTAGCAGCCATTAGCTAGTTAATCGCTCTGATAAATTTTCACTGATTACTGATAACTATGCCCCGATAATTGTTATTGTGCAGTTACTTTAATTTCGATATCGGCACTCACTTCGGGATGGAGTTTGACTTGTACTTTATAGACTCCCAATTGGCCGATATCGGGGACGGTAATACCACGGCGATCGATTTCTAATTTGGCATTTTCTAGAATAACCGTAGCCACATCTTGACTGGTGACAGTACCGAAAATCGCCTCGTTTTCACCCACCTGTTTAGAGATGGTGTAGGGACTGAGTTTTTCGATCGCAGTTTTTCTGGTTTCTGCTTCTTGTTTTTCAGCGAGGAGACGTTGACGCTCTTTTTCTTTCCTAAATTCTGCCTGTTTCATCGCGCCTTTGGTGGCTAAAACGGCCACCCCTTGGGGGATAAGGTAATTTCGCGCGTAACCGGGGGCGACTTCCACCACATCGCCATTTTCACCTAATTTGGTGACTTTTTGATTGAGGATAACCTGCATTCGTTTCGCCATGATCTTGACCTAAAACAATACTTCCAAAACCCCTATCATACCATGGAATTGTCAAGTATCGATCACAAGTTAGTTATTGCTAGCGGCGATGATCTGGGTTAATAGAGGTCCGATGGCCTGAAAGGCCGAGGGTAAAACCGCTACGGTGGCGGCTGCGATAATAATTGTCGTGGCTAATCTCAGCACTTTTTCGGAGGCTTTTTCGTAGGTGTCAAATTTATAGTCGAGCTTGTCTAATCTTTGGTCTATTTCCTGAAAGCGTTGCCCCATAGTATCAAAACGTTGGTCTATTTCCTCAAAACGTTGGTCTATCGCCTCAAAACTTTGATCTATCGCTTCAAAACTTTGATCTATCGCCTCAAAACGTTGATTTACTGCCATTTGGAAGCTTTTCAATTCGTTGAGAACATCGGTTAGGGTAGGTTCTTGAGTGGACATGGTGACACCTAGGATAATTTGATCGCCTTGCACAATTATAACCTTAAGTCAAGCTTTTTTGATAAAAATTAACTTTTTTGTCGGTAATATTTTGACCTTGTTTCAGTGTTGGAGACAAGCAGTAAGTAGTCGTGCAAAATTAATTTCCTAGTAAAGATAGGCAAAAGGCAAGAGGCAAAAGGCAAGAGGGGGTTAGATATGTGTAATTAATTTTGCTTAGGTACTTATTTCTATTCTAATAATGTCTCTTTAATTGTTGTTAAAACTTTACTATCTTTGACCATCCAAGCATGAAGCAATACAGGAATGGAAATTTCTTTGCCCACCGATAAACGGGAACTATGGGCAGGAAATATCATTAAATCGTAGGGAGTCCAGATAATTGTGGTTTTAATTTTATTTAAAGTTTGTTGACAATCTTGATTTAAATCCTCTAGAAATTGACTCCCCGGCTGCATTTGTCTAATCCCGTCTAAGGGTAAACTATAAGCAGTTAAAGTGCCTCGATTCGGGGCAGAAATATTTAGGTAACGTTGCACTCTTTCCACTCCTCCCAATCTTTGCAGATAGTAGCGGGTAATTAGTCCTCCCATACTAAACCCAATCAGATCTACTTTCTGCTCTTTAGCAAAGTTTTTCTCGATATAATTGTCCACCTGACTGGCTAAAACTTCTAACTTTTCGTAACCATGATTGGGAATTAGATTAAAACTATGCACCTGCCAACCATGATAGTTTAAATACTCACTCATCGGTTTAAAAACAGCAGTAGTATCCAGAAAACCATGCACCAAAACAACGGGATTCATAGAAGACGAAGTTTTATCCTTAAATTCTGAATCTATTCTAACGTAGAATACGGCTAATTATCGAAAAAATCCAAGAAAGATCATATATACTACAGCGTTGATCATAAGTGCGAAACGTTTAGACACCAGATGGGGTTGTAGGGTTGTCGGTTTCTTGGTTAAATAAACCTAAACCAATCTCAAAGTGAGGATTGTTAGTTATAATAACTTTTTAGCAAAATTGATCGCCTCCTGAAAAACTGTCACTTTGCCTTCAATTTGGGCAATTTGTACCTCGATTAATAACTTACCGATAATCGGACTAGGTTTCAGGTGTAAATGGTTAATTAAATCATCGCCTCTTAATAAAGGTCGGGGATGGGCGATAATATTATCAGGATCGAGATAGGAAGTAAACAGGGAAGCGACAATATTTTTGTTAATCCCCATTGATAAAGCAAAAAGGGCAAAAACAGGAAATACTTTTCCCGCATTTAGATAAATAAAATACTGTTCCCGCAGACTTAAATTAGCTGCTTCCTTGAGGGAGGGTAAAGACTTAATTACCGTCATTACCGTGCGAATTTCCCCACGGGAATACTTAAGCTTGATTAACTCTTTTTCCGCTTCTGCTAAAATATCCGATACCAATAGAGCTAATTTTGTCAACTGTAACTGAGAAGGGGAAAAGATAAATTTTTCCGGTGACAAAGATTCTAACAATCCTGCTGCCGCTTCCACCCCCATAACTCGCTCCATTTTTGCGGGGGTAATCCGACGCAACCAGAGAGATAATAAGCCATCTTCCCAGGCACTTTTTAGCCATTTATTGCCACGGGAATTGAGCAAAAGGTAATTCAACTCAGATTGTACCCTTTCGGCGGCTACACGGCGCAATAAAGGGGCAAGGGAACGAATAGTTGCACGGGTATGGGGTTCGATTGTAAAGTCCAATTGAGCCGCTTGTCGATAGGCCCTTAATAATCTTAGGGGATCATCTTGGAGATTTTCGCGGGAAATCATCCGCAGAGATTGGCAGCCTAAATCTTTTAATCCCCCTAAAGGATCGAAAATTTCTTGGGTTTGGAGATTATAAGCGAGAGCATTAACGGTGAAATCCCGTCTTTTTAGGTCTATTTCTAGGGATTCTCCCTCCTGTTGCGCGAAATCAAGAGTCCCCTGCGGAAAAACGACGCGAGCAATTTGACGAACTGCATCTAAAACCACAAAACCGGCTTTATACTGATGGGCAATAGTTTGAGCAATTTCGATCGCTTTTTCGGGAACCACAAAATCTAGGTCAATATAGTCTTTCTGACGGTTTAATAAAGCGTCTCGCACAGCACCACCGACTAAATAAGCATTTTCTGGCAATTCTTGCTGATTAATCGCAAAAACTTCTTTAACTAAACTATCTAGGTTTTTTTGACAAGACATCGAGAAGATAAATTTACAAAAATATAATTTTGACCGGCCCCATTTGGGGAGAGACTGAGCTAGATTAACGGAAAAGACCTATAGAGTTAAACTTATGTGTATTTGTATTAACTGCTATTTTGTTGATCGCTGTTTCACCTATCATGCCGTAGAAACACAACATCAGGAACGTCATCTCACCGAGACACCGGACTTTGAAGCGAAGAACCCTTCTATTAACGTTAACATTCGCACCAAGGAAGATTATATCGAAATGGAATGGGATGTGGTGGGTTGCGATAGCTTTTTACGGGAAACTGGTAAATGGTCTAGTTTGCGTCCCGGTGAACCAATTCCCACCTAAAATACCTGAACTTTTCTAATACATATCTACTACAAGAGCCAAAAACCCTTGTCCAGCAATGGATAGACCAGTTAACTTTTCTTGCTGTACCCGTGCAATAGTGGTTATGTATATAGAAAAAGTTCCTAACCGTTGTGTCTGGAGTGGTTTTTATCAATGAGCATTGCTTAAAAGGGCTCTTCGGGAACTGTTATGCAAATAATTAACTTAAAATAAAATTCGATGAGAATAACTACGCTTAAAAGTAGCTGAAATTCATACAGGAAAGGACTTAAGGCACAAATAAATTAATACCAAAAGATAGACAATTGAGTTAAGATTTGATATAATAGCCAAAAACGAGAGAACCTACAAGGAACCTGTATTCAACCCACATTCCGCACCCTAAAGTGTCACATTGAAAATTTTATCCAAATCGTCAAAACGATTGCTGGCTCTGAATTACAGGCTAATTTGTTTGTCTAGCAGATGCACAATTAGCCCTAAAAATCTGATAGCTCTGATACCAAATTATTGAGATAAACTCTCATTAAGCTGGCGATCGCTGACTAGAGTGTGACACTTCATAATTCTTAGTAATCGCTAAAAGTCTTACTATACAAGGGCTAGAGCAACTTTTGATTTCAACGACTAGGGTGCGGAATGTGGGATTCAAGGCTATCGACACCTAGAAAATATCGGCTCTTCGGTTTGTGTTATGCAATGAACGGAGGTTATAAGAGATGGAACCCCTATAGAGAAAAGCATTTAGCGATTTTTGTCAATTATTTTTGATCTAGAGCGAACTAATCAATTAAGTCTCTTGTCAGATAAGGATTTAGTCTGACAGGGGGACAAGCCAGCTAGAAAACTTGCCAACAAAGGCTTCTGGCTTCTCTCGCTAGAAATAGATATAGCGATTCTGGGCAAAAAGCTAACGAAAGAATTAGGGATAGGGAAAGCTTATGATGTATGGATTTCAGTCTTCTTGTCCCCCTGTCAGGGATTTAGTCTATTTATGCCCCCCTATCGAACCATAACAAGTCCCGAAGAGCCAAAAATATGAGGCAATTAAAATAATTGTTATTCGAGTAGATTTCTTAACTAGAAAGACTTTTAGTCTTGAGATTATATTAGGTCGAGGTCTATTTATGTCAATCCTCTATGGCTCCAGCGACTGCTGCGCTAAAATTGGTTTTATCACCTCTTATGGCAACCTTACAGATATAGCAAAATGTTCTAGCCCGGCTCCAGCATATCTCGATTTGCTGCTTCAGGAAATTGAGGCAACGCCTAGAGAATATTGGGCAGATTTGCTGGATACCTTACGCCAGTTTCGAGAGAAAATTCCATCAACCGCCCCATCTTTAATTGATGCTGAACAAGCCCAGAAAAATCAAGCGGCGATCGACCTTCTAGATTCGTGGCTACATGACACTGAAGATGCCTAGGAGCATCAGCAAGCCTGGGATTTTCTGAAAACTGCTCTTGACGAAGATCGGTTATCTGATCGCCCCTTATTTCCATGATCCGTCTGATTTTGCTAGATTCTGGACTACTGGGAATGGTCACTAATCCAAAAGCCACAGGTATTACTCTTGATTGTCAACTATGGCTAAAAGCTCTCTTACAACGCGGAGAACAAATTGTCATTCCCGAAATTTCAGATTAAGATTAGTTTATTTGAAAATATAAAAGGGTGCATAATTAAGCAAGTTTAGTTTTTGGGAGAATAATTAATCATGCGACGCGCAAACATTTCGACTATTAGTATTTCATTCGCTATCTTTGCTCTAGTAGTCTGTTGCCATAGTTTATTTGTCTCATCTGAAACTGCTATTAAAACTCAAGCTATATACTGGTTTTATTCTGCACTTATATCAGCCATAATTCCATATCTTGAAGAAATAGCGGTTTACGTCAAGACTATAAAGGTCGGCAGCGGTGGTATCGAGATTGCTATGAATGAGGTTAAAGAGAAAATTCAGAAAATTGACGCAAAAGTAGAGAAAATGGATAACAAACTATTGCAAACGCTGGAGCGGGTTCAACAAAATGAAGCAATACTCTCGCAACAAGCCCGTGATATTCGGCAGCAGAATTATGATTCTTGGACTGTTAACATACTTGCAAAAATGAGTCCTCAAGAGAAATTAGCAACACAAGAATCCCTCACTCACACCCATCTCAAAAATGAAGGTGTTGGAATAACGCAACTTAAAGAGATGTTAAATCAGCTTGGTTATTATCATGGGAATATAGATCAAGCATTCAATCCTGAGTTAGCACAAGCGGTCGAAAAATTTCAACTTGAAAATGGGTTAGGAATACCTGATGGCATAGCTGGTTCAGTGACACTCACTAAAATTGCTGAACTTTTGCGCCGTTAAATTAAATTGGTGCAGTGTGATGCCGAAGGCACTGCGTAGCAGATCGCAATCTTGTAGGGTGCGTTCTCTAAGGTGACTCCTACTGATCGACCGATCGATTTTTGGGGAACGCACCATGCACATTGATTGCAGCTGCGGGTTTAAGTGCGATGCCAAAGGCACTGCGTAGCAGATCGCTGCTCTTGTAGCTTGGGTTGACGGCTGTTACCCAACTCCCTCAAAACAATGCAGTAGGATAGACGTGGGATAGATTTTCTAGATTGCCGTGAGCGAAACCGTCTATATTGAAACCAGTGTTATCGGTTATCTGACAGCCAGATCGACCAAAAACCTGATTATTGCTGCCAATATTGAAATAACACGGGAATGGTGGGAATTTCGTCGAAACGACTTTATTCTGTACACTTCGGAGGCTGTCCTAGAGGAAGTAGCTAAAGGGGATACAGCGATCGCCTCCCAAAGGCTGGATATTTTGCGTGATTTTCCCTTGTTAGCATTGAATGACGCTGCACAAGATTTGGCTAAACAATTCTTAACCCGCAGTAATCTGCCTCCAAAAGCGAAAGTTGACGCGATCCACATTGCCGCCGCAACTGTCCACGGCATGGATTATCTGTTAACGTGGAACTGTAAGCATATTGCTAATGCTCAAATACAGGGTAAGTTAGCTGAGATTACCCTTGGTTGTGGCTATGTATTGCCTATCCTTTGCACACCCAACGAACTAATGGGAGATTAAGTCATGTGGACAGATGAAATTGTTGAGGAGATCCACCTAATCCGTGAAGAGTATGCCAAGTCCTTCAACTATGACTTGGATGCAATCTTTGCAGACCTACGCAAAAAGGAAGCAGCAAGCGGCAGAGAAGTCGTAAACTTATTGCGAAAGCCCAGTCTAACAAGTCGTTGGAGCGGCCAAGCTAGAGAGCTTGATGATGGGATCAAGGATGCTAACCGCCGCTCAACTTAGTTGTTCCCCACTTCCCACGAAAAACTTTTTCCCTATGAGGGGAAAGATTCGCCAATAGACTGGACAAGAACCTCTAGATGGGCGAGGCTATGGGTGGCCATGGCAGTAAATCGCAGACGACTGGTGGGAACGGTAGGAGGACGAATGGCGGGGGCAAAAACCCCTTTTTCTAGCAGTTTTTGTGATAATTCTAAGGCTTGGCCCGGATTGGCTACCGGTAAACATAAAATCGCCGCTTCCGAAGGCAATATATTAAAATTATTTAAGTTACTCTTGACAAAATTAATATTTTGGTGTAAGCGTTGGCGACGTTCCGGTTCCAGACGAATAATCTCTAAAGCCATTCTAGCGGCGGCGGTGTCGGCGGGGGATAAACCAGTAGTATAAATCCAGGTGGCGGCGCGATTGCGGATAAAATCGATAATTTTGGCACTTCCGGTCACATATCCCCCTAAACTGCCTAAAGCTTTACTCAGGGTCCCCATCTGAATTAATTCCCGTCCCTGACAACCGCAATATTCCACGCAACCTGTGCCATTTTCCCCCATAACTCCGGTAGCGTGAGCCTCATCCACCAAAACCATACAATCATAAATCTCGGCTAGAGCGAGAATTTCCGCTAGGGGACAGATATCCCCATCCATACTAAACACTGTATCAGTGAGCAGTAAACAATGACGATAGTGATGACGGTGGGCTAATAACTGATTTTCTAAGTCTTCGAGACTATTGTGCCGGTATTCTTTCACCGTGGCACCGCTTAACTTGGCTCCATTTTTGAGGCTAGAGTGATTATATTGATCTCCTAAAATCAGGTCTTTCTGCGCCACTAAACAGGTAATTGTCCCCAAATTGGCTAAATATCCCGAACTAAAAACGATTGCGTCTTCACTATTTTTAAAAGATGCGATCGCTAACTCTAGATCTCGATGAATATCTCGGTGTCCACTTAATAGACGCGAGCCGGTGCTTCCAGTTCCATAGCGTTGTGTGGCTGCTATGGCTGCCGCGATCATTCTTTCATCGGCTGCTAATCCCAGATAATCATTACTGGCAAAATTAATCAGCGATCGACCCTCTAATTCTATAACGGCCCCGCTCCGGCCTTGAATGGTTTTAACCCTTCGATACCAATTGGCCCGATGGAGGGTTTTTAAGCTATCCTCGATCCAAGAGTAAGGATGATTCATGGGTGATTTGTCAATATATAGCCAGATTGTTGCCGAAAAAAGGCTCTTTTAAGGGTTAATAGTTTCGTAAAAACGACAATCTTGACAGGGACCGGAGGGGTTAATCGCACAGCGCAACAGTTCGGATCTGGCGTTAAAACGACAACTAGCATCCCCCATCACCCAACGTCCTTCAATCAAACTTTTTTCGTTAGGAGTGGGAGCAGTTTGTACATAAAGGGAAATTTTGCGTAAACGATAGCCACCAATCTTGTATTGATACTGGTGGTGACGTTCCAAAACTGCGTAGGTTTGTCCTTTTAAGGCCAAATAATTACCCGGTTGTGGCATCCAATCCAATTGAATCTCTCCCAAACTTTGCCGCGGATGGGTTAGAATAACCTCCGTTGTTAATGAATCTTGCTCCATGATTATCCCTGTATTCTGGGCTACCTTTGCTCAATGGTAGCTTAGATCTCCGAGTCGATTAATAATTATATCTCCTGCAAAAATCAAAAATCTTCGGTTAGGTAAGCAGACTCCCAGACAGAAGACTCCGAGACAGGGGAAGAAAAAAGACAAGGGACAACTATCCTAGAATTGCCAATTTCCCGATTAGAGTAGAAGATAAACCGCAGGATTTTCCCGAGAATTGACTTTATGGTTTACCCGATCCCGCCTGAAGATAATCTACCGCAAAAATTTCCGAAAATTCCCTTAGATCGTCGGGCCTATGCTTTCCTGATTGACTTTGCCTCGATCTGGTTTTTAAGCTCCTTTGCTAACAGTGCACCTGTACTACAATTTTTCCTTTTTCTCCTGATTTGGTGGTGTTTGCGGGTGTTATTAGTAGCGCAGAATCGGGGTCAGAGTTTAGGACGTTGGGCCTTGGATATGAAGGTCATCGATCTACGACTTCAGCGTTTACCCGGAATTTTGGAGTTAAGCAAACGAGAGGCGATCGCTGGTGGCGGGGCAGCTTTAATGATGGTAGGGTTAAATACTTTTTTTGGCAATCCTTTAAGCTTGATTTTATTATCTTCGCCCCTTTTCGCCGATTGTGGTATGGCGATCGGTGATGAGCAATTTAACCAAGCTTTCCACGATCGCATCGGTGGCACGATTGTTATTCCCACCCGTCGAGGTTTTTCTCTCGATCTACGTTTAAGAAGGCTTTGGTATCAAGTTAAGGGCAGAATGAGAAGATAAATATCAGTTATCAGTGATCAGTTATCAGTTATCAGTTATCAGTTTTAAGTTTTGAGTGAGCAGTATTATAGCAGTTTTCATCAGAATGAGGTATGGGCAAGGGGCTTAAGCCCTTTGTTGGCGAAACTTGTCGATACCTCAGTAACGTGAAAAGTGCTATATATGGGTTTTCCTGTAACGGAAAACCCTTGATTTTGTCTCCCTGACTTGGTAATAGTCAGGAAAGATTAAGGCTCCTGATGAGATCGCATTACAGGGGGAATTTAGGGAATCGGATCAGCGTTGGCATCGAAAAGCCCATAATTAAAGTTATTCCCCCATCTGACGGGCATCGGTGGGGGACAAGAATTAGTCTATTAGGAGTTTACCAAAATGTCAGAAGACAGATTAGAGCGGATCGAGAAAATAGTGGAATCGAACGCTCGCGCTATTCAAGCCCTAGCTGATGCCGTCGCTAGTGACCGCGAAGAACGGAAACAGCAGAAAAAAGGGCTTTACGATTACCTAGCTCGAATAGCAAGCGCACAATCAGATTTTTATGAGACTCAAGCCGATTTTTACCGGCATCTAGAGAGAATGGATGATCGACACACTCAAATGATTGAAATCATCCGACAGATTAACGAGAACAGAAGCGATCGAGCCTAACCTCACCTCAGTAACGTGAAAAGCTCTATAAATAGCAGTTTACCAGCATCTTTTCACTGTTTACTGTTTACTGGACGGCTACGCCGTGCCTTTGGCAACACTGAAAAAGGCGGGATCGGCCGGGATCGAACCGGCGGCCTAGTGCTTAGGAGGCACTCGCTCTATCCAACTGAGCTACGACCCCTATTTTTTCCCTAACCATGATAAGACATCCACGGCTAAACTGTTGATTGCCATGGATTATTTAGGGTTTTTTTGGGGGGGTAATCCCGACTAATCCAGCAGAATCAGGCCTCGATACCCGCCTACTTTCTGTTTTATGGCCACAACCTTGGCAGTATATTAATTTTATTTGCCCTTGAGGGCTTTTTTAAAATTCTTGCGATAGGCGGGATTAACAGCCAACAGAAGCGGCCAGAACAGTGTTAGAGCTAAACGATTGGGTAAACTGGAACTAAAATTAGTGCTTCTGTACCCATTCCAGAATTTCCAACCAACGAAACCATAAGCAATTATTAAGATAAAAATAACGGGTCTCATGCCATCTCATCCTTAGATTTAGACAATTCACATCTCTCATTTTAAGCTTGGGTTTTGCCGACTTGGGAAAAGAAAATATTGTCCTGAATCCGGGAGACGGTGTTAGAATGCCGGTTAGGAACTAGCTCGATCGAGATAGGAAAACTAAAGCCAGAATTTGAAAAAAATATTTAAAAACGGCGAAAAGATAGCCTTGGGAGGAAGTTATGCGAGCGGTACTAATGGCAGGTGGTTCGGGGACAAGATTACGTCCGCTTACTTGTGATCTTCCCAAACCGATGGTTCCGATTCTCAACCGTCCGATCGCCGAACATATTATTAATTTACTACGAAAGCATGACATTACCGAAATTATCACCACCCTACACTATCTCCCCGATGTCATGCGCGACTACTTTCAGGACGGCAGCGACTTTGGGGTAAAAATCACCTACGCTGTGGAGGAGGATCAACCCCTAGGCACCGCAGGATGTGTGAAAAATATCGCCGAATGGTTAGATGATACCTTTCTGGTGATTAGTGGCGATAGTATCACCGATTTTGATCTGCAAAAGGCGATCGCATTCCATAAAAGCAAAAACTCGAAAGCAACTCTAGTCCTAACGCGCGTTCCCAATCCGATCGAGTTTGGGGTAGTGATTACCGACAAAGAAGGCAGAATTCGCCGTTTTATCGAAAAACCATCCACCAGCGAGATTTTTTCCGATACTGTCAACACCGGAACCTATATTCTCGAACCAGAAGTCCTCGATTATCTCCCCTACAAAGAAGAAGCCGATTTTTCTAAAGATTTGTTTCCACTGCTGCTGCAAAGGGGCGAACCTATGTATGGTTATGTGGCCGATGGTTATTGGTGCGATGTCGGTCATCTGGAGGCCTACCGAGAAGCGCAATACGACGCTTTATCCGGCAAAGTTAACCTGGAATTTCCCTATCGAGAAAAATCCCCCGGAGTATGGGTCGGCACTAATACCTATATCGATCCTAGCGCCCAGATTGAGGCCCCGGCCATGATCGGCAATCATTGCCGCATTGGTGCAAATGTTCTAATCGAGAGGGGTTCGGTTATCGGCGATAATGTCACCATCGGCGCTGGTTCCGATCTGAAACGTCCTATCCTCTGGAATGGTGTGGTGATCGGGGATGAGGTCAATTTAGCTGCTTGTACGATCGCTAGAGGAACTAGAATCGATCGACGGGCCCAGGTACACGAAGGTGCGGTGATCGGACAATTATCGATCGTCGGGGAAGAAGCGCAGATCAACTCTGGAGTAAGAGTCTGGCCGAGTAAACAGATCGAATCGGCAGCCATCCTCAATATTAACCTGATTTGGGGAAATACTGCCCATAAAAACCTCTTTGGTCAACGAGGAGTATCGGGCCTTGCTAACATCGATATCACGCCCGAATTCGCCGTTAAACTGGGGGCAGCCTACGGTTCCATCCTGAAACCGGGGTCAACGGTAATCGTCTCCCGGGATCAACGTAGTGTCTCGCGCATGGTCAGTCGATCGCTGATTGCCGGTTTAATGTCCGTGGGGGTGAATATCCAAAACCTACAAGCGAATGCTTTACCGATTTCGCGCACTCTGGTGTCAAAATTAAACGTAGTCGGTGGTATTCACGTTCGTATCCATCCCGATCGCCCAGATTTTCTCTTAATCGAGTTTTTAGACGAAAAAGGGATTAATGTTTCCAAAGCGAGGGAAAAGAAAATCGAAGGCGCTTATTTCAAAGAAGATCTGCGACGGGTGGGAATGCAGGAAATCGGCAGTATGTCCTATCCGGCTGATATTCTCGATAATTACCGCAAAACCTTTGAAACTCAGCTAAATGTGGAGGCTATTCGCAATAGTAGTTCCAAAATCGTCATTGACTACGCCTACGGAGTATCGGGAGCAATTTTACCAGAATTACTGGCTAAATTTGGCTGTGATGCCGTGGTTCTCAATGCCAGTTTACGTCAGAATGCCCTTTCCATGCAGGAAAGAGAGTTACTAATCCATCAATTGGGCCATGTGGTGGAGGCCCTGAAAGCGAACTTAGGGGTACAAGTTTCGGCCAACGGGGAACAATTAGTCCTCGTCGATGAGAGTGGTTTATCGATTCGCGGGGAACAATTAACTGCTCTAATGGTGAATGCAATTCTGACCGCCCATCCTCGCGGTACAGTGGTAGTGCCGGTTCATGCTTCTAGTGCCGTGGAACAGATCGCACGTCGTCACGATGGCCGGGTGGTGCGGACAAAAGCCAGTCCTAGCGCTTTAATGGAAGGATGTCAAACCAATCCTAATGTGGTTTTAGGAGGCTCTGGGCAAACTGGCTTTATTTTTCCGCAATTACATCCCGGTTTCGATGCTATGTTCAGCGTGGCGAAACTTTTGGAGATGTTAACCATTCAGGAACGTTCTCTAGCTCAGGTGCGGGCCGAGTTACCGCGCATTTACAATAAGAATACGGCGGTGCGTTGTCCTTGGAAAGTCAAGGGATCCTTGATGCGCTATCTGGTGGAGACTCACGCGGATCTTAATCTAGAGTTGGTCGATGGAGTCAAGGTGATTAATCCCCTTAATGATGACTGGGTATTGATTTTACCCGATGCCGGAGAACCTTTAGTGCATATCTATGCCAACAGTGAGCAGCGGGAATGGGTCGATCGGACAATTAAAGAATATCGTCATCGTGTGCAGTATTTCGTCGAACATTACCAAGGCGAAATAGTGATGATTTAGGATTTTTCTGCCCTATTAGCCCCGAAACTTGACTATGATGACTTTTTTGACCTAAAAAGTGTCCTAGCCCTGTAAATGCTCATTTTTCCCGCAAAAGCAAGGCGATTCTATCGGCTGCTGCCTCACCGGTGCGGATCGCTCCCTCAAAAAATCCCGGCCAGCGATCAGCCATTTCCGTTCCGGCCCAGTGAATCGGTCCAACGGGAGTAAAAAGAGCCTCGCCGAAACTTGTCCAGACTCCGGGGGGCATAAAAGCGGAATATGCGCCACCAGTCCAGGGATCCCCGGGCCAATCCACTTCATCGTAACTGATCGGGAAAAGAGCCTCTTGACCGAAATAAATAGCTAAATCCGAGAGGACGGCGGCACGACGCGCCGGACTACTCATGGAGCGCCAAAGAATATAGCGATCGCCAACCACAAAGGTAGCAATTACCCCGACGCCGGTTTCGGGATCGGAACTATCAGCACAGAGTTCCAACCATTGACAATTCCCCTGAGCAACTCCCGCTAGTCCCTGTTTTCGCCAGAAAGGTTGCTCATAGGAAATCAGGATTTTAGCGCAGCATCCCATCGGTACTCGTTGGGTTAGTTGTTCTCGCTGGGGTGGCAGCGGGGGATGATAAATAATGCGGCCGGCAAGATGGGGTGGCATGGCAATGATGGCAAATTTGGCGGTAAAAGTGTTTTGAGTGGTTTCTATGGTGACACCAGCCGAGTCATAATTAAGGCGAACAACCGGTTCCCCCAGTCGAATTCGCTCTCCTAATTCCGCCGCGATCTTGTCGGGAATTTGTCCCGCTCCGCCATGGATCAGTTCGGCTTCTGGATGTTCAGCTTGAGCGGCGCAATTTTGTCCCCAAAGAACGTGCAGCAGTGAGACTTGCTGGGGTTCGGCTGGCCCGAGAAAACCCACTGCACGCACCATATAAGCAAAATACCATTGACCAAAATCTGTGCTGGTGTTTTCTTCAATCCACTGGGCAAAAGTTTTACTATCTAGTTTTTTGGTGTGATCGTTGCTTTGGGGATAACCGGAAGGTAGGGTTTTAGCTAGTTCTTGAAAACGCGCCCATGCTGACATCGCATCTTGCCATTCTGCTGGGCCGATATCGGGTACTTCTCCCTCGTGGAAACCTTGAAAAAAACCATTGAATTCATAGCGTTTGTTGTTAAAGACTAGGACGGTTTTTCCCTGATTGGGAGAGGGAAAACGACGTATTTTATACTCATCAAGGAGGGCTAAAAAACGCTCTTGGGTTGGACCCACCCACTGACCACCTCGATCGATCCACTGTCCGGAGGGGAGATATTGACCAGACATTCTGCCACCGTAACGATTTCGCGCTTCGATCACCAGAACTTGATGACCTCGCCTCTGGAGATTCCGCGCGGCGATTAATCCTGCTAATCCTGCCCCGACCACGATACATTCATAGCTAGTCCACTGGAGATTTGTCATGATTTTAGCCCCACAGAATATTTTATAATTGACAATTGTTATTTTCTCCGATTTTTGCCTCAGTTTCTCTATCCATTGGGTCTTTTGATTAAATTATCTGCTAAGTATCTAAGCACAATTAATTACACATCTAAACCACTACTCCGTCAGACTTCTGCTGTGATTAGTAAACAGTGAACTGAAAACTCAAATCCGATCCCTAATAGCTGTATCCCGTCTCCCGTATCCCTTATCCCGTCTCCGTTCAGACCTCGGTGTGAGCTTAGCGTTCGACCGAGCTCACGGCCGAAGTCCGAACGGCAAAAGGGGGAATAAATAATCACTTTTTAATAACTGGATTTAGTATTATTGTCCCAATGCTTCGCCCTATCTAGACCAAAAAAAACCAGTCTTCCCTAATTTTTCGGGAAAACTGGACAAACTAATCTTGAAATTTTAACCGACGTTAGCGGTTTGTTTTTGGCTAAAAAATGCCGCTAAAACCTGTTCGGCAATCTGGGGACTGGTTAAACCCAAATCAGCGAAAGATTCCTCTGGTTTTGCGTGGTCCACTAATTTATCGGGAACCCCGAAACGCTTGACCGGAACTAAAATATTAGCATCCTGTAAAGCTTCCAAAACCGCAGAACCAAAACCACCCATCAAACAACCTTCTTCCAAAGTCACCACTTTACCAAGACGTTGGGCAAGGGGAAAGATAAGTTCTGTATCAAGGGGCTTGACAAAACGAGCATTAACCACTGTGGCTTCGATGCCGTGTTCGCTGAGAATTTCGGCCACTTGTAGGGAAGTATTGACCATCGTGCCGTATCCTAACAGGAGAACATCATCGCCACTGCGGAGAATTTCGCCCTTACCGATGGGTAAAGCTTCCCAACCCTCTTCCATCAGGGGAACCCCTAAACCATTGCCCCGGGGGTAACGCATGGCAATGGGACCGCTGGTATGATTAATCCCTGTCACTACCATTCTTTGCAGTTCTGCCTCATCTTTCGGGGCCATAATGGTCATATTGGGGATACAACGCAGGTAGGCGATATCGTACATCCCTTGGTGAGTCGGTCCATCGGCCCCGACAATACCGGCCCGGTCCATGCAGAAGAAAACCGGGAGATTTTGAATGCAGATATCGTGAATAATCTGATCAAAAGCCCGCTGCAGGAAAGTAGAGTAAATGGTGACAACCGGGCGCATTCCTTCGCAAGCAAGACCACCAGCGAGAGTAACCGCGTGTTGTTCGGCAATTCCCACATCGATGTACTGTTTCGGTAGTTTTGCCTGAAATTTATCTAATCCTGTCCCGGTGGCCATGGCGGCGGTAATGCCAATAATGCGCGGGTCATTTTCCGCTAATTTAGTGAGAGTATGCCCGAAAACTTTGGAATAAGCGGGAGGTTTCGGTTTACTGGAGGGAATCGGTTTACCCGTGGCTAAATTAAAGGGATTTTGGGCATGATAACCCACTTGATCTTTTTCGGCCCATTCGTAGCCTTTACCTTTAACGGTGGCAACGTGGACGAAAACCGGTCCGTGGACTTTATGGGCCTGTTTAAAAGTGGCGATTAATTCGGGAATATTATGACCATCAATCGGGCCAAAATATTTAAAGCCCAATTCTTCGATGACAGCGCCGACTTTGGGAACTGCTAACCGTTTCATTCCTTCTTTGACTCGTTCCATTTCGGGAGTGAGGGAGTCACCGAAGAAGGGTAGATGTTTCAATTGCTCTTCGAGATTATCAGCGATAAACTGGACGGGTTCGCTCAGACGAACTTTATTGAGATAGCGGGAAATTGCCCCGACGTTGGGGGAAATGGACATCTCGTTATCGTTGAGGATAACCATGATGTTGGTGTTCGGTAAATGTCCAGCATGGTTAATCGCTTCTAGGGCCATACCCCCGGTTAAAGCGCCGTCCCCGATGATCGATACCACCTTGAAATCTTCGCCCTTGGCATCCCGGGCTAAAGCCATTCCTAACCCCGCAGAAATGCTCGTGGAGGCGTGTCCAGCCCCAAAATGGTCAAATTTGCTCTCGCAACGTTTTAGATAGCCCGCAACGCCGTTTTTTTGGCGCAGGGTGTGAAAATCGTTATAGCGACCGGTGAGGAGTTTGTGCGGATAAGCTTGGTGTCCCACGTCCCAAAGGACTTTATCGCGATTAAGATCAAGGGTTTGGTAAAGGGCGATCGTTAGTTCTACGACTCCTAACCCCGGTCCCAAATGTCCACCGGTAGCGGCGATCGTCTGGAGGTGTTTTTCGCGAATCTGACGGGCAATATCTTCTAATTGACGGAGTGACAAACCATGTAACTGGTTGGGATGAGTAATTTCACTTAGGTGCATATCGGCTTCTTTTTCAAAGTAGTTTATCCCTATACCAACTGTATAGGATCTTCAGCCTGAGATGAGGGAAAATCTAGGCTAATCTGGCCGCCGTGCGTAAAATTTGGCCGGCTAACATGGCGGCCCCAAAACCATTATCGATATTAACCACACCGATGCCGACCGCGCAGGAATTGAGCATAGTTAACAAAGGAGCAATACCGCCGAAACTGGTTCCGTAACCGATACTGGTGGGAACGGCGATCACCGGGCGATCAACTAATCCCGCTACCACACTTGGTAAGGCTCCTTCCATTCCCGCAACAACAATTAACACATCAGCAGCATCCAGTAGATGGCGATGATTCAAGAGGCGATGAATTCCCGCTACTCCCACATCCCAAAGACGCTGCACGGAAAAACCGCATAATTGAGCAGTAACCGCCGCCTCCTCCGCTACGGGAATATCGGCAGTTCCCGCCGTTAGGATGGAAATTATCCCTTTTGGGGGATTTTCTGGAGCGGCTGCGGCAATGGCACAGATGCGAGCCAAGGGATAATAAACTAAGTCTGTCACCTGTTCCTGTAGCTGGACTGCTATCTCTGCTTCAATGCGGGTGGCCATAACCACGGGACTATTTTGACGCAATACACCGATAATTTGGGCGATTTGAGCGGTGGTTTTACCCGGTCCCCAGATAACCTCCGGAAATCCCGTTCTTAATTGACGATGATGGTCAATTTTAGCGAAGTCTTCCACCGGTTCAAAGGCCAGATGTTTAAGTTTATCTAAAGCTGTCTCCGGGTTAATTTCTCCCCTGGCAACGGCGGTCAGCAGCGATCGCAAATCGGCAGCATGGAACATGGTCAGTTATCAGTTATCAGTTATCAGTTATCAGTTATCAGTTATTCAGTGATCAGTTATCAGATTTGAGTTTTCAGCTATCAATTATCAGATTTGAGTTTTCAGTGAACAATATTAAGTGGCAAGTTCCGAGATTACTTTTCACTGATTACTGCTCACTGATTACTGCTCACTGATTACTGCTCACTGATTACTGCTCACTGATTACTGCTCACTGATTACTGCTCACTGATTACTGCTCACTGATTACTGCTCACTGCTATTAGGAGGCCATGGTAGCTGCGGGACGGCGGCGGCGATAAGTACGATTGTTCGCTGGTTCTGTTGCCGCCGCTTGCAGGAGGAAAATCACTAGAGGTTGACTCTTTAACTCCCGTTTGATTAAACGTTGCAAAGTCGTCTCGATTTCGGCCCGCAAACCGGCCCAATCTGGGTCCCCCGTCGCAGTTTTAAATTCACCACTGCGATCGCTTAAACAGCGTTCGATCGCCCGAATAATTAACTGATTCAGCAGCGAGATTTCCACTTTTGTCACCACACCGCGCAAATTAATCTCTGGAGGTGCGCTTAATTGTCCCTCAGCGTTAACGAAGGCGGCGATCGTAATCACACCATCTTCGGCTAACTGTTGTCTTTCCTGCATAATGTGTTCGTGGACCACACCCGCTTGATCGACTAACTCGATTCCCGATGGCACTGGTGTGCCGAGGCCAATGCGATCGCCAGTTAACTCGATCGTGTCACCATTTTTGACAATTACCATATTTTCGGCGGGAATCCCCATACTTTGGGCCATCTGAGCGTGTTTGACCAGCATTCGGTGTTCTCCATGCACTGGCACAAAAAACTTCGGCCGGGTCAAAGATAACATCAATTTATGGTCTTCTTGGGAACCATGGCCGGAAACGTGAATTCCTTTATCGCGTCCGTAAACCACGTTAGCACCCTGCATCATCAGGCGATCAATTGTATTGACCACAGCGATGGTATTACCCGGAATCGGATTAGCGGAAAAGACAATCGTATCCCCCTGACGCGCACGAATATGAGGATGTTCACCCTTAGAAATCCGCGTCATGGCCGCTAAAGGTTCCCCTTGAGATCCTGTGGTTAAAATGACGATTTTATCATCAGCTAAATTGCGGATCGCTTTCAAGGGTTCAAATAGATCATCGGGACATTTGATATACCCCAAATTACGCGCATGAGCGATAACATTTAACATCGATCGACCTACTACCACCACTTTCCGGTTAAATTTCTGGGCTAATTTCAACACCAGATTAATCCGATGCACCGAGGAAGCAAAGGTAGTGATCATAATCCGTCCCGTTGCTTGGTTAAAAACCCGCTCTAAACCGGGATAAACAGAAGCTTCCGAGGGAGTATAACCGGGTACTTCCGCGTTAGTGGAATCACTCAATAAACATAGCACCCCTTTCTCGCCATGTTCGGCAATTTTTTGTAGATCAAAAAACTCACCATCGACGGGAGTATGGTCAATTTTAAAATCTCCTGTGTGAATAATTATCCCTAAAGGAGTGTGAATTGCTACACAAAAACTGTCGGCGATCGAGTGGGTATTGCGGATATATTCCACCATGAAAGATTTACCTAAACGCACCATTTGCCGAGGAGCAACGGTTTCTAATTTGGTACGATTTGCTAATCCTGCTTCTTCCAATTTATCCCGCAATAAAGCCATCGCTAGACGCGGACCGTAGATAATTGGTACATCAAATTGTTTGAGATGGTAGGGAATACCACCGATATGATCTTCGTGACCGTGGGTGACGATCATACCCTTAATTTTATGGCGATTTTCTCTTAGATAAGTCATATCGGGAAGCACTACATTGACCCCGTGCATATCATCGGAGGGAAAAGCTAAACCAGCATCCAAGAGAATAATCTCATCATCGTATTCAAAAACACAGGTGTTTTTGCCGATTTCGTGTAATCCTCCTAGGGGAATGATCTTTAGTTTTGCTTGGGTTTTATCTTGACTCATTAGGTATCCTTTGATGGTAAGTTATGGTGATTTTTCAGGTTGGTTTTCTAGACAGGAAATCTCAAAAAATTAATAGTTAGAATAAGTCGAACTAGGGAGATAACACCTAGTTAAATTCACTTAGTATTGATACTTTTTGGCTGTTCTAAACTATATTTCTTTTCTTCTAGTTAAGCTATTGATATTATAACCTATTTCTCGAAAAAATCCTAGTTTAGTGAGCCAAATTTTCTAGTATTTTTCTAAATCAAAGACAATTCTCGCATAATTTTTTCTAATCCTTCTTCTAACTCGGGACTTAAGGAACATAAAGGAGAGCGCAATCCCCCCACTTCCCAACCGACTAGATTTAAGGCCGCTTTAATTGGAATTGGATTAGTGGTACAGAATAAACCTTTAAACAGAGGAAATAATTTCAAATTAATCTCGATCGCTTTGGCCGCATCTCCAGTTAAGAAAGCTTGAATCATCCCTTGGATTTCTTCTCCCACCAGATGACTAGCAACACTGACCACTCCCACCGCACCACAGGTCATTAGGGGTAAGGTAAGAAAATCATCGCCAGAATAAATAGCGAAATTTTCAGGAGTATGACAGTAAATCTTGCAGGTTTGTTCTAAATTACCACTAGCTTCTTTTACCGCCACAATATTATCAACTGTTGCCAGTTTAATAATCGTTTCTGGGGTCATATTTTGACCAGTACGACCAGGTATATTATAAAGCATTACTGGCAGATCGGGACAAGCTTTGGCAATGGCACAAAAATGCTCATATAAACCCTCTTGAGGAGGTTTATTGTAGTAGGGAACCACTTGTAAAGAACCATCTAAACCCAGTTTAGCAGCCTGTTGGGTCGCTTCGATCGCTTCGGAAGTGCAATTAGAACCCGTCCCCGCAATCACTTTTCCCCGACCATTAACCGCTTTTTTGACAATACTAAATAGTTCGTATTCTTCCTGCCAACTTAGGGTGGGTGATTCTCCCGTTGTCCCACAGACCACTATACCATCGCTACCGTGGGTAACTAGATAATCGGCCAATTTTTCCACCATCCCATAATTAACTTGACCCTCGACGGTGAAGGGTGTCACCATCGCCGTAATTACTCGTCCAAAATATGTTTCACTCATTGATCAGTTATTAGTTATCAGTTATCAGCAAAAAAAGGTTATCAACTAAATACATTGAAGCTTTTAGCTTAACAAATTAGGTTTTAGATTCGGTCTTTGTTATCAGTTTTTGAGCGATCAGCAATCAGCTTTAAGACTGGATTTGTCCGATTAATTAGCGATTTTTCTAGTTATCATTGCCTTGGTCTAGCTGATGGCTGATAGCTTAATTATCAAACTGTTGCTAATCTTGAACCGACGAGATTTTTCTTAACTAAAAGTTCGGCAATTTGTACAGCATTTAAAGCCGCACCCTTGCGAATTTGATCGCCGCATAGCCATAATTCTAGACCATTAGGATGGGAGATATCTTGACGAATGCGTCCCACTAATACTTCATCACGACCGGTGGCATCAATTGGCATAGGAAAATAATTAGCGTCCCAATCTTCCACTAATTTTACCCCCGGAGCAGACTCAAGAATTTCTCTGGCCTTCACCACAGAAAAAGGCCGACTAAATTCTAGGTTAACCGATTCCGAATGGGCCCGCAGGACGGGAACCCTCACACAGGTGGCACTAACCCGCAGCTCTGGACAAGCAAAAATCTTGCGGGTTTCGTTGACCATTTTCATTTCTTCCTCGCAGTACCCTTGACCATTAATCGGGGTATTGTGGGGAAAAAGATTAAAAGCGAGGGGATAGGGGAAGGAATTAGTGGGGGGTTGCCGATTGTCAAGAATTGCTTGTGCTTGCTGTTTTACCTCCTCCATCGCTCGCGCTCCAGCACCACTAGCGGACTGATAAGTAGAAACTACTACTCGCTCGATCGCCTGTACTTGGTGGAGAGGCCAGATCGCCACCCCTAAAAGAATTGTCGTACAGTTGGGATTAGCGATAATGCCCCGGTGATTGTCCACACTGTCGGGATTGATTTCTGGGACAACTAAAGGCACTTCGGGATTCATGCGAAAAGCACTGGAGTTATCGATAATCGTCGCACCGGACTCGACAATAGTTTTCGCCCAAGCTTTTGAGGTGGATCCCCCCGCAGAAGCGAGAACGATATCCACGTCCTGAAAAGAGCGCTCGTTTACCGCTTCGATGAGGAGACTTTCGCCCTGAAAATTGAGGGTTTTTCCAGCAGAACGCTCGGAAGCCAGTAATTTTAGACCAGCAAGAGGGAAATGACGACTAGCTAATAATTCTAGTAATTCCGTTCCCACGGCCCCGGTGGCCCCTAAAATAGCGACCCGTACTTTTTGACTCAAATTGTGTAACCTCCTGACGAGTTGGGTGATGATAATGATCCGAAGAAATCGTTAAAGTAAAAAATCTTTTTTGTCCACCGAGTTATTCTCAAGCTTGGATTGATCGGCTTTTGATCAGTAAAATTTTCTGATTGGGCTTAACTGCCCAAGGACGGAATAAATTAAATATACCCCATTGACCGCTAAAATAAAAAGATTGTGACAGCTTGGGGAGCAACTGCAGCTATTCCCCTAGAATATCATGAGCGGGACGGATCCACCGCAGGCGTAAACACCGCTCACCCTATTATAAACGTTCCTTGTCGTAAGAGCTAGAAAAATCGATGAAAGTTATTCAGGAAAAGCTTCCTGCCAGTCAGATAGGTTTAGAAATTGAAATTCCCGCCGAAACCACGAAAAACACCCACGAGAAAGTGGTAGGTAATTTAGCGAAGTCGGCCAATATACCCGGTTTTCGCCCCGGTAAGGTTCCCCGTCAGATTCTTCTACAAAGATTGGGAACTAAAGCGGTAAAAGCGGCGGTAATTGAGGAATTAATCGAAAATTGTCTCGAATCTGCCCTAAAACAGGAGGGGATCGAGTCCCTGGGGAATCCCCAGCTATTGTCTAAGTTTGAGGATTTGATCGCTGCCTATGAACCGGGTAAAGCTTTGACTTTTTCAGTTTCCGTGGATGTGGCCCCGACAATTATTCTCGGAGATTACGAAAATCTGAGCGTTACTGCCGAAGAAACCGTTTATGATCCCGAATCCGTGGAAAATTGGTTTAAAGAGCGTCAAGAACAGTTAGCGACATTGGTTCCCGTGGAAGATCGCGGAGCGCAGCTGGGAGATGTGGCGAGCGTTGATTATCGGGGAAAATCCGCCGAAACTGGCGAGGATATCCCGGATATTGACGGCGAAGATCTGCGGGTGGATATGGAAGCAGGTCGCTTTATCGAGGGGATGGTGGAAGGAATCATCGGCATGAAACCGGAAGAAGTCAAAGAGATGACTTTAACTTTCCCGGAAGATTATCCCAAAGAGGATGTGGCAGCAAAAGCGGTAATCTTTACCATTACGATGAAAGAGTTAAAGGCAAAGGAATTACCAGAGCTTGACGACGATTTTGCCCAAGAAGTCAGCGATCAGGAAACAATCGCCGAATTAAGAGCAAGTTTAGAGAAACGCTTCCAAGAAGAAGCGGAGAAGGAAACCAAGGAAAGCATTTATGACGCTTTAACTAAGGAATTAGTCAAGGGTGCGACTTTAGATTTACCGGAGACGCTGATCGAAAAGGAAGTGACACATATTTTGACCCAAAGCTTCATGGAATTTCAACAAATGGGGCTAGATGTCAACCAGTTGTTTACAAAAGATAATATTCCCAAAATGCGGGAAAGCACCCGTCCCGATGCGATCGAAAGTCTGAAAGAGACTCTCGTGGTGCAAGAATTGGCTAAAGTCGCCGGCATTGAAGTCAGTCCCGAAGCGGTAACGGAAAAAATCGCTAAAATCATGGAGCAATTGTCCGATCGCGACATAGATATGCAGCGTCTCGAACAGGTGATCACCGAAGAAATGCTGGCGGAAAACACCCTAGAATGGCTGAAAGAAAAGGCTACTATCACCCTCGTCCCCAAAGGTTCCCTAGAGGAAGAAACAAGCGAGGAGGAGGAAACAGAAGAAACCTTCGCATTCACCGAAGTGGAAGTGTTGGCAGCTGAGGCTGAGGAAGAATAACCGTAAGGAGTTAGCAGTCGTGTTGGGGTGTTGGGGTGTTGGGGCATTGCTTGAATTCCCCCATTCCCCCATTCCCCCATTCCCCCATTCCCTGATCACTGATAGCTGATCACTGATAACTGATAACTGATTGGGGTGTTGGGGTGTTGGGGTTTTAGGGTATTGGTTGAATTCCCCCATTCCCCCATCCCCTGATCACTGATAGCTGATCACTGATAGCTGATCACTGATAACTGATAACTGATAACTGATAACTGATGACTGATTCCTGCCAACCGGGGGAAACTTAGGGCATAATAGATGGACAGAAGTGCTAAAGATGCTTAACATTTGCCAGTAAAAGCTCCACAGCCAAGCAAAAACCCTAAGATTGTGATAGCGGAACCGAAAAAATTATGCTCGAATCGAGATCACCTGACTACCCAATTACCAGTAATTGTCGCCCTGCTATCTACGCCAACACGGGGAGAAACTCCCTAGCTAACGTTTTACCCGTGGTAATCGAACAGTCTGGCATGGGTGAACGGGCTTTTGATATCTATTCTCGACTCTTGCGCGAGAGAATTGTCTTTTTGGGAACTCCCGTCGATGATCAGGTCGCTGATTCGATCGTTGCCCAACTCCTCTACTTGGAGGCAGAAGATCCCGAAAAAGATATCCAACTCTATATCAACTCCCCCGGTGGTTCCGTTTATGCTGGACTAGCTATCTACGACACCATGCAACAAATTCGCCCCCAAGTGGCGACAATTTGTTTCGGTTTAGCGGCTAGTATGGGAGCATTCCTGCTGTGTGGCGGCGCAGCAGGTAAACGGATGTCCCTACCCAGTAGCCGGATCATGATTCACCAACCCCTCGGCGGCGCCCAAGGTCAAGCTAGTGATATCGCCATCCAAGCTAAAGAAATCCTCTACATTAAACAGAGACTCAACACCATGCTGGCTCACCACACCGGTCAACCCTATGATCGCATCGCCAACGACACCGAACGGGACTTTTTTATGTCCGCCGTCGAAGCTAAAGAATATGGGTTAATCGATCAGGTGATTTCCCGTCCCGAACTGCCCGATCCTACCGTTCCCGTTACTTCCCTGTAAATAATAAACTATGTCTAAATACGACTCCCACCTCAAGTGTTCATTTTGCGGCAAATCCCAGGAACAAGTGCGAAAATTAATCGCCGGGCCGGGGGTCTATATTTGTGACGAGTGTGTGGAACTGTGTAACGAAATTCTCGATGAGGAATTGATGGAACCGCCCAGCCCGGTCGCCCCAGTGGAGGAACGTCCCAACAAACGGCGATCGGGCCAAAATAAAACCACTTGGGAACAAATTCCCAAACCAAGAGAGATTAAAAAACACCTCGATGACTACGTTATTGGTCAAAATGAGGCGAAAAAAGTGCTTTCGGTGGCGGTTTATAACCACTACAAACGCCTCAAAGATATCCAAACCCAAAAAGCCGGTGGCGGCAATCCAGAAGATAGCATTGAACTGCAAAAATCTAATATTCTGTTAATTGGTCCCACAGGATCGGGAAAAACCCTTCTAGCTCAAACTCTGGCTAAAATCCTCGATGTACCTTTTGCTGTCGCCGATGCCACCACTTTAACCGAGGCTGGTTATGTGGGGGAAGATGTGGAAAATATTCTCTTGCGTCTGTTACAAGTGGCAGATTTAGACGTGGAAGAGGCGCAGCGGGGCATTATCTACATCGATGAAATCGATAAAATTGCCCGCAAGAGCGAAAATACCTCGATTACCCGGGATGTGTCTGGAGAAGGGGTACAGCAAGCTTTACTGAAAATGTTAGAGGGAACGATCGCCAATGTTCCCCCCCAAGGCGGCCGCAAACACCCCTATCAGGATTGTATTCAGATTGACACCAGCAATATCCTGTTTATCTGCGGTGGGGCGTTTGTCGGTTTAGATAAGGTGATCGATCAGCGTCTCGGTAAAAAATCCATGGGCTTTATTCAACCGGGAGATAGCCAAGCTAGTAAGGATAAGGTGGCGGCAGGGTTATTAAAACAAATGACTCCCGATGATTTGGTCAAATTTGGCATGATTCCAGAGTTTGTCGGTCGGATTCCCATCCTAGCGGCGCTTTCACCCCTGGATGAGGAAGCTTTAATCGCTATCCTGACCCAACCCCGCAACGCGTTAGTGAAACAGTATCAAAAACTGTTGAAGATGGATAATGTACAGTTAGAGTTTAAATCTGATGCCGTCCTAGCGATCGCCCAAGAGGCCTATCGTCGCAAAACCGGGGCCCGGGCCCTACGGGGTATTGTCGAGGAATTAATGCTCGATGTCATGTACGAATTGCCCTCGCGCAAGGACGTGAAACGATGTTTAATCACCCGCGAAATGGTGGAAAAACGTTCCACGGCAGAGCTATTGGTTCATCCTTCCTCTCTACCGAGTCAAGAATCCGCTTAAGGGGAAAAATCGAGGTTAACCATGCTCAATACCGTTCCTGCAATTGTCAAAGAAGGCCGGATCGAACTCCTCGAATCCGTGCCGATTCCAGAGGGTACTAGGGTTTTAGTCACCCTCATCCCGGAGGAGACAAACTCGGATTTCTGGCAAAAAGTCAGCGAAACTGCTCTCGCTAAGATTTGGGATAATCTGGAAGACGACATCTATGAACGATTACTCGAAGCTTGAAATCGTTCTCGTTCGTTATCCTTTTTCAGATTTAGCGGACGCTAAAATCAGACCGGTTATCATTGTTAGTTCTCCTCACCGTTCACGGGATGTTTTTCTGGTTCCCCTTACCAGTCGCATCAATAATTTACTGGAGGGTGGGTTTTTGCTAGAAGATTGGGAGAACGAGGGATTGAATGTACCGACGGCCGTTAAGCGGGGGATATACACAATCCAACAAGATTTACTCCTTAAGAGAATCGGACGACTATCGGACACAGATGCGCGACGTTTGCAAAACTCTTTACGAGGATGGCTAGGTATCTAACTATCATGAAAACTCAAATAATCGATCAAACAATCACTGTCCGCGGTGTTCCCCACTATTACGAGTGGATTCGCGGGTCGGAATCTGCCCAGAAAAAGCCGGTAATGGTGTTTATTCATGGTTGGGGAGGATCGGGACGCTATTGGCGATCAACGGCTGCGGCAATTTGCGATCGCTTTGATTGTTTATTGTACGATATGCGCGGTTTTGGTCGGTCTAAATTGCCAGAAAAATCCCTTGATCTTTCCTACGATTTAGAAGAATATGCCCTTGATTTGGCCTTGTTTTTAGATAGTTTGGAAATCGAAAAAATCTATCTCAATAGTCACTCGATGGGGGCATCGGTGGCGACTTTTTTTATTACTATGTACCCGGAAAGAGTGGTCAAAGCAATTTTAACCTGTAATGGCATTTTTGAGTATAATAAAGCGGCTTTTGCTGCCTTTCATAAATTCGGTAAGTATGTGGTACAGTTTCGTTATGATTGGTTTTTAAAAGTACCTTTTGCCGATCAATTATTTATGGCGAGATTTTTGCATCGATCGATCCCAAAATCAGAAAGAATTGCTTTTTTAGAAGATTTTTTAGCGGCGGATTACGAGGCAGCCCTAGGCACAATTTATACATCTGTGAGTAAAAAGGCAGTGGAAATTATGCCTGGTAAATTTGCTGAGATTAAGGTACCAACTCTTTTAGTATCAGGGGAAAAAGATATTATTATCCCTGCCAAAATGGGCAAAATGGCGGCGGATTTGAATAATAATATCCAGTATGTGGAAATGGCTAATACTGCTCACTTTCCCATGTTAGAAGATGTCCCTACTTATCTACAAAAATTGCAAGATTTTTTGAAAATTAATTAGGGTTTGCTAGGGGAAATGAGTTTCAATGATGTGCCTGACAAGTATATTGAGGATAAAGAGTTACGCCGTCAGGGCGGATATTTGGGGGTACAGCGTCGCCAGGATTTAAAACCAGAAATATCTGCTGCTGTGTTTGCTACGAAACCTCCTCAGTTGCTTAAACCTATTGTGAAAGCTAAAGGGATAAGCTTGATTTTAGTGGAGGAAATTATACAGCCGGAATTGGATTATAAGTTGCGTTTTCAAATTTTATCAGATTTGTTTTCGGGATGGCTAAAACACCAAATTGAAGATCAAACTAATTTTGAGCTAAGTAATTAAGCAGCTTTAAGTTGTTAACTTCAAAATAGTGACAAAGATGTCTTGATAAACTTAGACGCAGGTTGAGGCGTTACGAAACACCACAAAACTAGGTATTCTTGCGTATTGCGTTTCGTAATGCCTAAATCCAACCTATGAATTACTAGCTAGTTCCTCAGAACATGAGAAATAGCAAGTCCTACCGCAACTCCAAACCAAAATAACCCACCATTGACTGTACCAAGCGTTTCCGACCCGGTCAAGTCAGTAAGGTAACTCTCGGAATCGGAGAACAAGTCTGCACCAGCAGGGCGTAACTCAGAAATAGTAATATTAGCCATTTTTGTTTCTTCTTGGAATAAGTTTGACTTTCAGGTAATCAGATTTATGTTTTTCCTTTCCCTATGACCATTATTATTGCCCAATTCTCCAACAATGACAATAGGTTAAGCAACTTTAAAATTAATATAAATGACACAATTATGTCTCAATTTTACCGACTAAAAACCGTAACTTCATCTAGATTATGACCGCAAATGCCCATAATCTCGTATCAACGAGCTTTGTTTTTCAAGACATAAATAACCCAATTATGTTTTTTTTTATATCTGGACTTCCCCGTTGACAAAAAGCATAACCTTTGCTGTAGAAGGGATTAAGAGAATTTTCAGTGCCCCGTTACTGGGTACAAATCAGGGAAACTTCCAATAAATCTAACGCTTTTTGTTGCAGTTGGGTCGGTCGAGTTATCTTAGAAAAACGATAACTTCCCTCCCTAATCCTACATTCCACTGTATTCA
>VYKP01000031.1_pt1 | contig 32547 bp, 27 predicted proteins | sample 5114551 | NCBI WGS metagenome assembly VYKP01 (sample SAMN12291777, study PRJNA351875) | freshwater metagenome | isolation source: freshwater lake | place: USA: Michigan, Baseline Lake | collected 2013-08-09
ACGAAATAGAGGCTTTTAAAGACCGCGTATATGGAGAATTAAAACAAGAATTACCCTCGAAAAGCCTATTTTTCTACTAAGTATTTATGCTTATTGCAAAGGTGAGATGCTCCCAACAAAGTGCAACCCAACACCAACCAAATAAATTAATAGTTGATCATGTTGGGTTTCGTGCCTCAACTCAACCAACAAGATCGGCGATCGCACTGCAAAAATCAACAATTGTCCGACTCACCGCAGGGGATGGACAGGGATAGATTAGATAACAGAAATATTGGCTTGAGTCAGGATTGGAATACCAAAAAGATTTGCGATTCCAACCGAAGCAGTTCCACCAACACCATCTACGTCAAACCATAAAGCACCATTGGCAGTATTGTAGATAAATCTTTGAGTTGCAGTAGCAGCGCTGTTGACTCCCGAAGCAGAACGGAATTGTGCAGCACTTAAAGGACCAGCAGTCAGTCCACCACCAAAACCAGTGGCAGAAACATTGATAACATCCTGACCAGAAGCGGGGTTAAAATCGCTGATGAGATCAACTCTTTCGCTGGGACTGTTGAAAACAAAATTGTCAGCACCAGCGCCACCAATAAGGTTATCATTTCCTGCGCCACCATTTAGGGTGTCATTACCAGCACCACCAATAAGGTTATCATTTCCCGCACCCCCATTAAGGATGTCATTTCCTGCGCCACCATTTAGGGTGTCATTTCCCCAAGTACCTACGAGAGTATCGTTACCTTCACCCCCAAACAGACTATCATTTTTGTTAATAAAATAATTACTTTCGTCGGTAAGTCTTTGACCGACCTTATTATTGCCGTAGATTAGACTACCTCTATTAGGATTATTATATTTGGCAATAACAGAAAGAGGTTTATTCTCAGGAGAAACTTTTATCTTTCCTTCGTGGTTTAAGCGTCCTCCGGATGCGGCTACTTTAAACTGATTGCGAGTGAATTCGGCTTGACCTCTATCCTGAGGGTTCAAAGCAAATATATTATTTGCTAAACCTCCTTCGGCGACTAGTGTTTCAAATGTCTGCACAACTCTACTATGTTCTTGACCAGTATCGACAACCGAACCGAAATCCATTAGGATGGATTCGTGTGCGGTACTAGCAAAATCATCGTTTCCTGCAATACTCTTATAACCTAAGAAAGCTCTAGAAAATCTGGATACGCTTTCAAAAAAACGTGGTTTTTCTATAACACCACGATGTTGTTTGGGACCATTTAAATCGTAACATTTTCCCGCAAGTAAAAGATTTGTTTCTGATGGGGGGTCTAAAGCCGTGATCGTATTTACCTTTGTAAATCTGGAAGCAATTTCGGCACTCAGCAAAGAACCGAGACTATGACCGATAAAATTTAGATTGTCGCCATTGGTTAACCCCCAAGCAGTTAGCTTGTCTTTAGCAAAATCAGCAATAGACGAAATCCAACTGGCAGCGTCTCCGTTCCCCAACCATCCTCTATTAGTAGATGCTTCTTGCCAATCAAGAGTAAGAACTATGTCATTTGGCTTGACGTTAGCAACTGTCTGGGCTAGACTGTTTATATTTTTATCTACAGCCTCAGATATGTACTTAGCGTCTTTATTCCACCCGTGAATGACAACCCAAACTTGTTGACCAGTCCATCGGTTTCTCACTGACTCTAATACTTGTTTTCCTGTTTCGGGAATAATCTTAAATTGAACGTTACGGTAATTTCTATCTGTATCTAAAAGAGGATCTCCTCCTGCAAAACCATCCGTAACGCTCTCCCTGCCGTCTAACTTAAAAAGCGACTGGATGTCTGTTGAATAAATAAAACCATTGCCAGTTTCTATGAACTCAACTGCACCTTTTCCAGCATCCCATCCTCTTGGACTAGAAAAGAAATTTAAGATTGACAGGTCGCCAGTTATATTAACCGTATCATTTTCAATCGTGGTATCAATTCTGCCATTTTGATTCCAGTCGATAACTAAGGTTGTACCGAATCGACCCAAGCCTGTAAAGCCTTTAGATAAAGGGGCGTTAATAAGTCCATGCAATTTAAGATAATCGGAACCTCCCTCATCTTCAATTTGACTACCACCAGCACCAGAGGCAATCGGATCTAGTTTCCATGTCCAAGTCTGAGTATCAAGGGTGTCGAAATCATAAAAATCATCTCCTTCGCCGCCCTCTAGGGTATCTCTCCCACCTCCGCTATAGAGGAAATCTCGTCCATCCTTACCACGGAGAATGTTATTGCCCACATTACCAGAAAGAAGATTACCCGAACTATTTCCGGTTCCGTCAATATTGCCTGTGCCGTCAAGATAGATATCTTCTAAATTATCGCCGAGAGTATTGCTTACGCTAGACCAAACGATATCTCTCCCCTCGTTAAAATTTTCAATGATTGTATCGGTAGTCGTATCGACTGTATATACATCATCCCCGAGTCCACCGATGAGAGTATCCATACCCATCCCCCCGTCCAGACGATTATTACCACTATTGCCAGTTATTCTGTTATTGCCTTGATTTCCAGTTCCGTTAATGTTGTCTGTACCGGTGAGAGTTAGATTCTCAACTCCACTCCACGCCGCGATCGAATTAGTTATCGGCGATCTTAAAGTATCACTGATCGTCAGAGTGAATCTACTTGGGAGTAGGTCACCAGTGACATTAAAGTATTCGAATAAGAAGGTTTCATCTTCTTCATTATCATCATCATTGTAAAGATCGATAGCAGGCATTAAATTCTTAGATCTAACTGCTCCGGTAGGATAGATTAATGTTCCAGAAATTCCTTTAAAGTCAACACTTTCCCTTGCAGTCTGATTAACTGTCCTGAAATCCACGGTACTGTACCTAGTAACAGCCCCTCCTCCTGCAATTGAAACATATCTCTCTTCCCATACCGTAAGATGATAACCTTCAGTGACCGTACTACTAACTATTTCAAATCCGTTACTATCTAAATTCATTTTTTGCTCCAATAATTGCGGTAAATAGTGATTGATCCTAAAGTCATCTGAGTTTTCAACGAAGGCGAACCTAGGGTAGGGAACTGGAGTTTAGACTAACTCCCCCCAATCATACCGTACAGTCTAGTCCACTCAGAGAGTGACTATGAGGAGAGAGGAAAACCAAGAGATAATGAGGTAAAGTTACTCAATAATCAAAAGCCTTGAATCAATCTCTCCAAAAACTCCAGAATTTCAGAAAGGAAGCCTATCAACCACTAGGACTAGCCAAAGATGCCACTTTTGACTTAATGTATAGAGCGTCCGCACTCCAGTGTTCAACCACGGCTCCAGTTGTCCATACGTCAACACGGTTGCGAGCTTTCTTTTCCACTTCTTTGAGAGAACACATTTTTAATCTTCCCTTAACAGATTGGTAAATAGTTAAAGTACATCTGCGAGACTTCTGGCCAGCCTGGCATGATTGTCCAATAAGTGTGTGTTTCGACCAGTTTTCGTTTTTTTTTCTTAACTACATTCCATCATGCCAAACGCTTCCAAAAAGTGACAACCCCTAAACATCGGATTTTATCGGGAGTTTTGTCGGGTAAATTTTTCTGAAAATTGGAAAAAGTGGGATTTAGTTGGGCTATAATACCCAAAAATCTTTTGCTGTGTCGATTGTATGAATATCACGGAAGTTTTACAACTGATTGACGAACGCCTTATTGAGCGAGATAAAAAGCCGCTAAATACTATCCAGAAGGCTATTTTTGAAGGGAGTTGGCAAGGACAGAGTTATCAAGAAATAGGTAACGAATATCACCGCAGTGAGACTCATATTAGAGAGGAAGGTGCTAAATTATGGAAGCTTTTATCGGATGCTTTTGGGGAAGAAATAAGAAAATCTAATTTTCGTTCTACCATAGAAAGAATGAAGATTAAATCATCTCCAAATTCTTTGAATGTTGTAAATAGTAACAATAACCATTTTTGCCATACACAAACCTTCACTTTACCCAATGGCAATGATAAAAATAGATATATAAACTCTCAATCTGAATCAAAATATCATGATCTAACCCTTGCTCCCCAAATTATTGACTTTTACGATCGAGAAAATGAACTGGCAACAATCTCGAACTGGGTGTTTAAGCAAAATACTCGCTTAATTGCTGTTTTGGGATTATGGGGAATAGGAAAAACCACCCTAGTTAAAAGATTTATTGATCTCAATTTAGAACAATTTGAAGTGGTGATTTGGAAAAGTTTAAAATTTCCTAAGTCTTTAGATTTATGGCTAAATGATTTATTGAATACTTGCCAAAAAGAACCGAAAGAAAGCACCGATAATAAAATCCAGCAATTGTTAGAAGTTCTAAGCAATCATAAATGTTTAATCGTCTTAGATGATTTTCAAAATCTTTTTGCTGTTGGTCAAATGGCGGGTAATTATCAACCTGAATATAGTAGTTATCAACATTTTTTAAAACTGATTGCAGAAATCCAACACCAGAGCCATTTTATTCTCATTAGTCAAGAAAAATCTGCGGAAATGAACTATCTTTATCAAGAAAATTCTCCTATTCAATGCTTAGAATTATCAGGATTTGAAGCGATTGATTTTCTTGAAAATAAAGGTTTACAAGATGGGGAAAGATGGTTAGAATTAATTCAATTATACGAAGGTAATCCTTTTTATTTAACCGATATTGCCGTTTTGATTAAAGATGTTTTTGATGGCAAGGTTAACGATTTCTTGGCAGAAAATAGCTTAGTTATTACAAAAAAAATGCAGTCTCATTTAAAACAAATTTTTGGTCGCTGTTCTCCCCTTGCCCAACAAATCGCCTTAGAATTAAGTAAAGTTGATCAACCTTTATCTAGAGAGGAGTTAAAAAATAACCTAGATTTATCTGCCAGTGATTTAATCAATGGTTTACAATCCTTGCAACAACGTTATTTAATTCAAAGGGAGCAAAACCGATTTCAATTATCATCTATTTTTAAAGCGTATATCAAAAGCGATTGATTGTAATATTTCTTAGAGGAGATCGAGTCTGAAAAAGAACCCTTCCAACCTCTTAAACTGATTGGTAACAATTAGAGGCAATCAGCGATATTGATAGCGATGTGTGAGATTAGTCTTGAGATAATATAAAGTCGATGTCTGATAACTGATAATTGCTCGCTGAATTTAACTTCTTAAAGAAACTTGGAACTGTTTAACTAAAGCTTCTCGCACTTTTGTCATTAAAGGTTCCACCTCTTCATCGGTTAAAGTTCGATCGCTGGCACGATAGACTAAACTAAAGGCCAAACTACAATGATTTTCTGGCACATTCTGCCCCTGATAGCGATCGAATAATTCGACTTTTTCTAGGAGATTACCTCCAGCATTTTTGATAGTTTTTGTCAATCTATCTACGGGTATATCTGTAGAAACAAAAAAGGCGATATCTCGTGCTGCCCCCGGATAGGTAGAATAGACCTGTAAACGCGGGGTAATTTTGGCACTATCGCTAAGAGTTGCTAACAGGATCGGGAACTGGATTTCAAAGGCATAAACTGCCTCAATTAATCCCTTTTGCTGACGCAATTGCGGGTGTAGTTGACCAAAAATTCCTAAGGGTTGTTTGCCAATCCATAAAGAGGCTGTTCGTCCGGGATGAAAACGCGCATCTTCGGCATATTTTTCGTAGCTTACTGTCAGCGAAAGGCGATCAAATACTGCTTCTAAAATGCCTTTTGCTTCATACCAAGTCATGGCTACCTCTTTACCCGATCGCAGCCAACGTCCAGCAGGGAAGAAATCACCGCCGAAAATACCAGCAATTGCATCGTATTCGTTGATATTATCCGATTCTAAGCGGAAAACTCGCCCGATCTCGAAGCCATTTAAGGAACCGTTACCCTGAGACTGATTATACTCAAACGCTTCGATTAAACCGTCTAGGAGATTAGTCCGCAAAGCAGAATACTCGACAAAAAGGGGATTAGCGAGGACAACTTCCGCTAATTCCGGTTTAACTAGGGAATACTGGACTAATTCCGTCAAACCCACTGCGCGAAAAGCTTCCCGCACTCGACGCTGTATAGTTTCCTCAAAGGATAATCCTCCGGCTGCGGTTTTTGCCGGCAAAGTATCGACAAAGCGATCATATCCGTACAGTCGCGCCACTTCTTCAATTAAGTCAATTTCTCGTTCTAAATCCCGATAACGGTAGTCTGGCACTGTCACAGTCCACAAAACAGGGTTTTTCGAGGTTAACTGCAATTCACAGCCCAAATTGCCTAAAATCCGTTCCACATCCTCGGCGAGAATTTCACCGATCGCACCATTATCTAGGGTAACTTGACCCAGTATTTGCTGCAAACGTTCTAAACGCAATTCGATCGAACCACTGGACTGATCAGCGCGATAATCAGCTTTAACCTGACTGCTGACAGTTCCCCCAGCTAACTCTAGAATCAAATCGATCGCCCTTTGACAAGCATATTCCAAAGCGGCGGGATTAACACCGCGTTCATAGCGTCCAGAAGATTCGCTGCGTAAACCCTGCGCTTTTGAGGAACGACGGATGGCGATCGGATCGAATAAAGCCGACTCTAGCACAAGATTAACGGTTTCCTCGTTAACTTCCGTATCTTGACCTCCCATCACCCCTGCTAAAGCTACCGGCTTATTATTGGCAGTAATTAATAAATTAAGCTCTTTTAAGCTTCTTTCCTGACCATCAAGGGTAATGATTTTTTCCCCTTCCTCGGCAAAACGGACCCCAATAGTAACGGATTTACCTCCGGCAAAACTCTGTAAACGATCGCGATCGAAAGCGTGTAAGGGTTGTCCCCACTCCAAGAGGACATAATTAGTAATATCGACCACATTATTGATCGATCGCAATCCGGCAGCCTGTAAACGCTGTTGCAACCATAGCGGAGATGGGCCAATTTTTACCCCCTCGATCACCGTACCAATATAAGCGGGACAGGCTTTATTTTCTGATATTTCCAGCGTTAAATCTTTTTTAGGGGAAAATTCCCCTAATTTCACTTTTGGTAGGCTTAATTCTCCTCCCGTCAAAGCCGCCACTTCTCGCGCGACTCCGATCATACTCAAAGCATCGGCACGGTTAGCGGTGGGAGAAATATCTAAAATCACCTCATCGAGTCCTAAAAGGGGGCGAACATCTGTACCTAAAGAGAGATTTTCCTGACTAAAAATGTGGATTCCTTCAGAATCCTTGGTTAATCCTAATTCCGCGAGGGAACAGATCATCCCTTCCGATTTTACCCCCCGCAATTTAGCCGGTTTAATCGTTAAATTGATTTTTGGTAAATAAGTTCCCAAAGTAGCCACAGGAACTAGAATATCAGCCTTAGCATTGGGCGCACCACAGACAATTGTACTAGGGTTTTCCTGACCGATATCCACCTGACAGACACTTAATTTATCTGCGTTGGGATGGGGTTGGCGATCGATAATTTTACCAATAACCACACCCTTTGCCCATTCTCGGCGATCCTCGATCTCTTCCACTTCTATTCCCGCAATTGTCAATAATTCGGCTAATTCTTGGGGAGATTGGGCGACTTTGACTAATTCTCGTAACCAGTTGATCGAAATCCGCATCGTTAATTCTTGCTTGCCGTTGGTTCTTAACTATTGTAAACCGTGGGTAGTCAATGATTTAGAGATTAGGGCTGATCGGCTGTTAAAATATTAAGGGGAGGATGGAAGGACTGTGTAAATAACCGCTCATTTTCCTTGGCCAGGGGTGATATTATCTTTGAACAGATTACCGATAATTTGGGGAGATAATCAGTAGTTAGCTATCTATATCAAAAAGGATTATTGATGCCACCCGATCAAATAGAAAACCTCCTCAAGGGAATTTTGAGACAATACCAAAGTTCTTTTAGTGACAAAATCTATGGAGAAGAAAATGATGATTATGGTTCGCTTATGAGGGTATTTGGAATTACTCCTAGTTTTAAAAGGGAAAATCGTCAGTATTGGGGCAGGGAACTAGGAATGTGTTGGCAACGTCTGGTGACAGAAGTTTTTAAGGCTAATTGTTTAGATTATCAACCGGCTTTAAAGATTGCAGATGATCAACCTTGTGACTGCATTTTAGGTAGAGATGCCATTGATACTAAATATAGAATTGGTTCGGGAGATTCTGGCACACTTAAAAAGTTTAAACAGTATGGAAAACTATTACAGGAAAGAGGAATTAGACCTATTTTACTGATTGTGCGAGAGGATAACTTACCAGCAGCGATTAAAGCTTGTCATCTGGGTGGCTGGACTGTTTTGCAGGGCCAACAAAGTTTCGATTTGCTAAAAGCTTTTGATAAATTTTCTGAAACACAGAAGTTTTATATTTCCCGATGAATATCTCAAAAAGATGGCAACTTCTGCACGGTGATTGTAGAGAAATTTTCACTTTACTAGAAGAATCTAGTATATCTTGTGTGATCACAGATCCACCCTATAATTATGAGTTCATTGGCAGAAATTGGGATCATGATGAAATCCAAAGACGCAGAGAACGTATTCAAAACAGTTCCACACTGGTCAAAAATATTCCCTATGGAAGTGGGTTAGCCGGTGGGGTTCGTAATCAGCGTTGGTATCAACGCAATTGCGAAAATTGCGTAGGCTTAATCCTCCCCCCAGTTGCTCAAAATCCCCATCGTTAATTTCACAGGTTTACTAACATCAATTCCTCGACTAAATCAAAATTAGCTGTTACCGATTGCACATCATCGAGGGATTCTAGGGTGTCGATTAACTTGAATAAAAGACGGGCCTGCTCTCGATCGCTCACTTCTAAGGTGTTAGTGGGAATCCAGCGTAATTCTGCTTCTTTGACCTTAAATCCCACTTCTTGCAGAACCCGATTCAATCTCTCCAGGTTAAACACCTCAGTAAACACTTCTGTCCCTTGACCTTCCTCCTCACTGTCAAAAAACTCGTAGGATTGGGCCTCACCCTCTAGGGAAGCTTCTAAAAGCTTATCCTCATCAATAATTCCCTCAAGACGAATTACCCCTTTATGGTCAAACATCCAGCCCACACAGCCCGTTTCACCTAAATTACCGCCATTTTTGCTAAAAGCTGCCCGCAGATCCGCCGCGGTGCGATTGCGATTATCGGTCAGTGCTTCGATCAGGATCGCCACACCCCCGGGACCATAACCCTCGTAGCGAATTTCCTCAAAAGCTGAGTCATTTTCCCAAGTTCCCGCCCCTTTAGCGATCGCTCTTTCGATATTGTCATTAGGAATACCGGCAGCCTTGGCTTTTTCGATCGCCGTGCGTAGCTGAAAATTGCCCGCCGGATCAGGAACACCGTTACGGGTAGCCACGATAATCGCCCGGGATAACTGGGTGAAAGTTTGCCCTTTTTTTGCGTCAACCCTGGCTTTTTGTCGTTTAATATTTGCCCATTTACTATGACCAGACATATCTATCTAAGATATCCAACATCAAAAATCTAGCAGATCGATCGCTTTTGGTAAATCCGGGGATAATTGTCAACCACTGCCAGGTAAGACCAAATCCTGTTTTAAAAAGCTGATAATAATCATAAGTAGGGTTTAGGCTCTCTTAGTCTTTGTGTGATAAGTTTGACTTATATAGTAGTGATCGATCTCTGTGTCCTTTGTGTCCTTTGTGTCTCTGTGGTTCCTTCCACTCGCTCGCCAGCAGGACTGTATCTTAGAATACATTTTACCTACCAAACCTAAGAAGGCCCAGTTTGGTCAAGTTTTTAATTTCATTGGTCATTGTTTTGCCCTAATCTCTAGACCGGCTGTAGTTCCCAATCGTTTTTTAATAGTATGATTGGCTGCCAATCGAACTGTAAAAATCTAGTTATGAATTGTTTTTACCCACTCTAGTGCTGGCTGCCCCCGCACTCGCTGCCCTCCTATACCTTTTAAACAGGATTTAGTAAAATCATTGGGGACTATTGTCAACCCCGTCCATAGTATATATGATAGTTGAACTCTAATTTAGAATCTAGCTGGGTCTAGAGAGGATAACATGGATAAGATCAGGGTGGGATTATTATTTGGTGGTCGATCAGGAGAACACGAGGTATCTATCAATTCGGCTCGATCGATCCTGCAAGCTTTTAATTACCCCGAAAATCTTGACAAATACGCCGTTATCCCCTTCTATATCGATAAAAATGGCTGTTGGCATTCGGCAGCAACTGCTAGACAAATTTTAACCTCTGGGCAACCCCTAGCTATTGAGAGTGATATAAAAGTCAATATCTGGCAATTTCCCCCGGAAGTGAGGGAAATCGAGGTTTGGTTTCCAATTCTCCACGGACCGAATGGAGAAGATGGCACTTTACAAGGATTACTCACTCTCATGCGGGTTGCTTTTGTGGGTAGTGGGGTTCTGGGTTCATGCTTGGGAATGGATAAAATTGCCATGAAAACTGCTTTTGCAGCCGCTGGATTACCCCAAGTTAAGTATAAGGCCGTAACCCGCTCGCAAGTGTGGTCAAATCCCTGTATTTTTTCGCAATTGTGCAATCAAATCGCCGAGGAAATAGGTTATCCCTGTTTTATTAAACCAGCTAATTTAGGTTCTTCGGTGGGTATTAGTAAAGCGCGTAACCAGCAAGAATTAGAGGCTGCTTTAGATAGTGCTGCTAGTTATGATCGACGGATTATTGTTGAAGCAGGAGTAACCGCAAGGGAGATCGAATGTGCGGTTTTAGGTAATGATAATCCCCAAGCTTCCTTGGTGGGAGAAATTACTTTTGATAGTGATTTTTATGACTATGAAACTAAATATACTGACGGGCGATCAAATATGGTGATTCCCGCTAATATTCCTGATAAAATTGCTGATCAAGTGCGAGAAATGGCTGTAGAAGCATTTAAAGCTGTGGATGCTGCGGGATTATCGCGGGTAGATTTTTTCTATGTAGAAAATACTGGGGAAGTATTGATCAATGAAATTAATACTCTGCCGGGGTTTACTAATTTTAGTATGTATCCCCAACTCTGGAAAGCTACCGGTTTAGAGTTTGATAAATTGGTTGATAAGTTGGTACAATTAGCCTTAGAAAGACGGGAAAAATAAGGTTAAATTACCACCATTTCTAGGATAGGAATTACCTATTAAATAGAAGATAAATTTTGTCTTTGATCCCCCCTTAATAAGGGGGGAAACTGACAATTTTTAACACCTAACTAGGGTTTGCTGAATAAATGTGAAATATAGACGAGGTAAGGGTTTTAGGGTCTTGTTTCGCGAAACAGGTGCAAGATTTTGAGAGAATCGTGCTTCAAAACCTTGGGTCTTCATCGGCCCGCGTTCTGTAAGGGCGAAGCATTCGGATAGAAAATCTACGGTTTCACCGATAGGTTATTGCCCGAATGCTTCGCCCCTACTTTTTCAGCAAACCCTACTTAGAGATATTGATCAATCAGATAGTTTCGGGATCAATGCCCAATTCTCGTAATTTTTGGGCTAATTTTTCCTTCTCTAAGATAGCTTGTTCTTTTTCAAGGATAGCCTGTTCCTTCGCTTGTCGTTCCTGTTCCCTTTCTAAAAGAATCTGTTCCTTTGCTTGTCTTTGCTCTAATTCAGCTTCTTGGGGAGTGGGAACCAATTGACCATCGGCGGTAAAATAACGCAGTTTACGGTCAAAAATGCCTAAATATAGTTCTAATTGTTCACTCCATAAATAGCCGTTTTCATTAGTGGGAATAGCCTGATATTGTCCCGCAATTAGTCTAAATCCTTGCAATTCTAAGGTATTAGGATCGAACCAAAAATAATTAGGAGTGCGAAAGGTATTTTGATAGAGAATTTTCTTTTTAGTGCGGTCAATATTGGCCGTAGAATCGGAAAGAATCTCCACGATCACATTGGGATATTTACCCCCTTCTCCCCAAACTACCCAACTTTTGCGGGGACGTTTTTCTGTATCTAAAACCACAAAAAAATCAGGACCACAGAAATCACGTTTTTTTAGTTGTTCTTCGTTATAGTAGATAGTCAGATTAACGGAAGCATAGTAATCGTTCTTCTCTTGCCATAATAATTCTAGACAACTGAGAAGAATTATGATCTGTTGCAGATGTAAATCACTTTCCAAGGGTGGTTCATCACTCCATAAATCCGTGGGGGGACAGGTAACTTCTGGTAAAATGTCGAGAGTTGTCATAGTTTTTCCCCGTTATACTAGCTTTGTTTAATTATAACTGTGACGCTGTTAAATACTTAAATTGCTTGTTGAGATCAGGCAAGAGACAAGAGGCAAAAGTACGGTCATAAAAAACTAATTTTTGGCTGACTCACGAGTAAAACTGTAGATAATTTGGGTAGCTAATTGTGACAATTGTGAGAAATCTTCATCGGACATTTTTTGACGATCGAGTTTCATTTGTAATCCCGTCATCGAATCATCTCCGTCGGAAATTAAAAATTCTAAGCGTTCAATTTCCGACCAATCTTTAATGTCATTTAATATTTTGTTAATAACCAAAAGGTAAGGATGGGAAGGATTTTTATACCAATTACTGCTGACACCCTGACGAATATCTAAACCTAAATGTACGATCAAAGGGGCGCGATTAAAAAGGGCATTGGCTACCGGTCGGGTTTCTTCTTGGAGAGATAATTGATTAGCGCGACTTAACTGCCGTAACTTCTCTAATTGATGATATCTTTGCGAAATTGACGGCGGATTTTCCCCCCAACTGAGAGCGATGGTGACTAGATAGGTTTGTAAGAATAGATGTCCTAACTTTTCCGCTTTTGTGGCCAGATAATTGGAATTATAATCATTAGCCTCGATCAGCAAAGGTACTCGCTCGACTATTTCCAAACCGTAGCCTTTTAATCCGGCAATTTTACGGGGATTATTGGTAATTAAACGAATATTTCTCACCCCCAAATCGTTGAGCATTTGCGCTCCCATGCCGTAATCGCGCAAATCGGCGGGAAATCCTAACCTTTCGTTGGCTTCCACCGTATCTAATCCTATATCCTGTAAAGAATAGGCTTTTAGCTTATTAATTAAGCCAATTCCCCGGCCTTCCTGTCGCAGGTAAACCACCACCCCTAAACCGTTGTTTTCAATCATTTTTAAGGCACTTTGCAACTGTTGCCGACAATCGCAACGCAAGGATCCCAAGGCATCTCCGGTCAGACATTCTGAGTGCATTCGTACCATTACAGGTTGATCGCCAAAGAGAGCGGGATCACCTTTCACAATAGCGATGTGTTCGGTTTGATCTAATAAATTTCGGTAGGCATAAAGCTGAAAAGTGCCGAATTGACTGGGAAAATTACAGACCGTTTCCCGATGGACAAAGCGATCGTGCTTTAAGCGATAACTGATCAGATCGGCAATGCTAATTAACTTTAAATTATGTTGACGAGCGTATTCAAATAGTTGCGGTAAACGGGCCATGGAACCATCGGGATTTTGGATCTCACAGATAACTCCCGCCGGATACAACCCGGCTAATCGAGCCAGATCCACAGCTGCCTCCGTATGACCAGCGCGTTTTAAGACTCCACCGGCCTTAGCACGAATCGGGAAGACATGACCGGGACGGGTGAGATCGTCGGGACTGGTGATCGGATTAATGGCAACTTGTACGGTTTTCGCCCGATCTTCTGCCGAAATGCCAGTTTTAACCCCTAAATGGGGGGCAGCATCGATGCTAACGGTAAAAGCGGTTTGATTGCTATCGGTGTTTTTTGTCACCATCAAGGGTAATTCGAGAGCATCAAGACGCTCTCCCGTCATTGCCAGACAGATTAAACCGCGAGCTTGCACTGCCATGAAGTTAATCATATCGGGGGTGGCAAATTGGGCCGCACAGATTAGATCTCCTTCATTTTCGCGATTCTCATCATCAACTACGACAATGGCACGTCCGGCTTTGATTTCCGCTAAGGCAGTATCGATAGAGTCAAAAGCGATCGAAGTGACAGTCACAGGCATTAAAACGAGGGAATTATTTTCATTCTACAGGTTTGCTCGATCTGCTGAGGGTCAATTTCTGCCAGTTCCCTAGAAAGAAGTCTCCCGGTGAACCTGACGGCTGCCCGGGAGACTTTTAATTATCTTAAGCTAGAAAATTAGTTCAAACTAGCGGGGGTGATGCTGGCAACTTTGCCACCGAGACGGTTGATCTGTTGCAGGGTGTTATTTAACTGTTCAAAGGGGACGATAACCGCTTTGCTACTGCGACGGACACGGGGATAACCCGGTTTGCTAATAGCGGCAATTTCCACGCGATAGAGCTTACCCACATCACCATAGGCCACACTACCACCCAGAGCTTTACTGGGGGTGTTGCGTTGAGCAGAGGGACGATAGGCCCAACCATCGCTGCCACCGGAGGGACCGACCACTGCCGAAGCACCGTTTTGAGCTAATTCCACCGCTAAACGGGAGGTTTTGCCAGCAATCTGAGAGCGATCGCTGTTGGCATAACCGCGATAGAGTTGGAACATCCGGGTAAATCCCACGGTTTTTTGACCGGGTTGGCTGGCGAAGCCGCGATAGTAGGGAACGATGCTATCGCCGAAGTTTTCGGTATATTCGGCGGAATCGATGTAGGAGTCGATATCGGCCTCGAATCCTTTGTTTTCATAGAGATCGAGGTGATAGACCACTTCCGACTCATCGTAGGGAGCGCGACCTAAAAGATGTTTGATATTAAGTTCGATGACGCGGGTTTGGAAGTTACCGTAGAAGAATTTGTTCTTATACAGTTCCGATTTGGCCACGGCGCGGACGAATTCCCGCACGGTGATCGAACCGTTGCAGAGTAAGGATTCGGCACTGGTAAGGCGCTCGGAACGCATGATATAGTCATTGCCTAGCACCTGACGATAGACGGCGCGAATAACCGCCTGTGCGTCGTCACGGGACCAATCGGGACGTAATTCCACGGGAGCAACCTCGCTAAAAGCGGTTGTCCCTAAACGGGAAGCTGAGGTAGTAATTGCCACTAAAGTTCTCCTACAAAAAAATGATCGTTTTCTGACCCCTCAAAACTAGGGGAGGACCAGTTCGATTATCTGGCCGTCTTGACGATGGATATAACAAGGTCTGGAAGAACAGGTGATTGCTAACCCTTTTGCTAACAACCTCCTGTCTTTCCAGACCAGCAGTTTTTTCGATTGGACTAGCTGAGAGCGTTGATAGCGTAGTCGATATAGGAGTTGGCTTCCACCGCAGGGTCGCCACTTAAACCATGGTTGGCTTTGATATATTTGAGAGCTTCGATGTACCAGCTAGGAGACAGGTCGAAGGTGCGGTTGATTTCGTCGATACCAGCGATGAGGTACTCGTCCATCGGACCGGTTCCACCAGCAACTAAGCAGTAGGTCACCATGCGGAGGTAGTAACCGATGTCACGAGCGCATTTGTCTTTACCGCGTTGGTCCGCCGCAAAGTTATTCCCCTGCATTTGGGTGGTGTAGGGGTACTTGTTGTACACAGCTTGAGCGGCGCCAGAGATCAAAGAACTGGCTTTTTCGGTTAAAGCTTTAGCAGCGGTGAGGCTAGCAGAAGCTTGACGAAAACGACCGAAAGCAACTTGGATTTCGGTGCTGCTTAAGAAACGGCCTTGAGAATCAGCGGCTGCTACGGCTTCGGTAAGGGGGGTTTTCATTGTTTGGTATCTCCCAATAATCTTGCAATAAGTTTCCTACGGTTTAATTAAGACTAGCCCCAGGGACTAGGCGACAGCAGCGGCGGCGCGGTCGAAGTAGCTGGCAATTTCAGACATCAAAGCACTGCAATCGCCGAGGGTGACACCGTTGCGATCGTTAGCAATGGACAAAGCAGCTTCTTTCATTTTGCTTACGCCAGCAGCTACGGAAGCTCCTGGTACTCCTAAAGCTACATAGGTTTCGCGAAGACCATTTAAGCAACGATCATCGAGAACACTGCCGTCGCCAGAGAAGGTAGCGTAGGTAACATAACGCAAGATGATTTCCATGTCGCGTAGGCAAGCGGCCATACGACGGCTGGTGTAGGCATTACCACCAGGGGTGATCAGTTGGGGCTGTTCAGCGAACAGGCTACGAGCGGCGTTAGCAACGATGGTGGAAGCGTTACTGGTGATCCGGTTAACAGAGTCCATCCGTTTGTTGCTGTCGGCAACCATGGCGCTGAGAGCGTCTAGTTGCGAAGAGCTTAAATATTCGCCACGAGCATCAGCTTGGGATACTACCCGGGTGAATGCGTCAAACATTGTGACAATCTCCTAAATTTAAATGGGATTTGCTTGCAATTAATAAGGTTTTCCCTCTTAAGGGATTTCACGGTAAGCCTGGACGAGCCTTGACCGCGATTGTTGCGATTTACTTTAAGAAACCTGAAAAAACTTCATGGCTCTCTCATAAATCACCTAAGGAGGTTAAACAAGTATCCAGCTTAACTTTTGTCTGTTATCTTGGCCCCTCAAATTAAATTTATACACTGCTGTCGAAACTTTGTTTGTTACATATTATTAAGTTTTTTGCTGTCTTTTTGTAACGGTCACTTAACAATGACTCGATCAAGTTAGTCATCAATTCCTGACATGGCTAAAAGCCTCTCACCATCAGGAAATCAGAGAGAGCAAGGCTTTAAGGGTATAAGGAGCAGCAAGATAAAAATTTTAAGTTTTTTTTAATGTTTCCCCGCTTTCCCTTCCCCTGTTACCCAAGGATCGCCCTTTCCAGTCCTGAAATAGGATGAAGTTTTGTAAAGAGGGGTGTGGGGTGTGGGGAGGGGGAATTATGAATTATGAATTATGAATTGGGGAGTGGGGAAGTGGGGAAGTGGGGAAGTGGGGAATTGGGGAGGGGGAATTATGAATTATGAATTATGAATTATGAAGTGGGGAAGCTGTCTCATCACCCTATCACCCGTTCGGCGGTTCGGCTGAGCGTTCGACTGAGCTCACGCCGAAGTCTCACCGTCGAAGCCTGAGCTCACGGCCGAAGCCCAAAACCCTATCACCCTATCTCCTGACGACCGCCTCCTGAAGTTAAACTAGAAACCAGTGACCAAAAAAACTAGCCGTCCGAACCCGATGATTTCCGCCTTTCCCGTTGCTAATAGCTTAAATTGCCCTCAAATTCGCCTTGCTATTCGTTCTCTACAGCCGCAATTAGTCCACTGGCGCCGACAAATACACCAAAAACCAGAACTAGGTTTTCAAGAATATCTCACCGCCTCCTTAATCAGTCAAACCCTGACTAAATACGGAATTGACCATCAAACCGGCATCGCTGGCACCGGAATTGTCGCCACTATTGAAGGCAGTCAACCGGGGCCAGTTTTGGCCCTGCGGGCCGATATGGATGCACTACCGATCGCCGAAGAGAACCAAGTCCCCTATCGTTCCCAACATCCGGGCCAAATGCACGCCTGTGGTCACGATGGTCACACAGCGATCGCCCTCGGTACAGCAGTTTACGTAGCACAAAACCGTCACGATGTCAAGGGGATCGTAAAAATTATTTTCCAACCCGCCGAAGAGGGGCCGGGGGGGGCGAAACCGATGATCGAAGCGGGAGTGCTGAAAAATCCTGACGTGGAGGGAATTATCGGGCTACATCTCTGGAATAATCTGCCACTAGGGACAGTGGGCGTAAAAAATGGGGCCCTAATGGCGGCGGTGGAATGTTTCGATCTCCAGATTCAAGGCCGGGGCGGCCACGGGGCAATTCCCCATCAAACCGTCGATTCACTACTGGTGGCGGCCCAAATCGTCAACGCCTTGCAAACTATCGTCGCTCGCAACCTTAACCCCCTCGATGCCGCAGTGGTGACTGTGGGTAAATTAGCGGCGGGAAGCGCTAGAAACGTGATTGCCGATAGTGCTAATCTCAGTGGGACGGTGCGCTATTTCAATCCCCAGTTAGGGGGCTATTTCCGACAGCGGATGGAAGAAATTATCGCGGGCATCTGTCAAAGTCAGGGGGCCAGTTATCAATTCGATTACTGGCAATTGTATCCCCCGGTAATCAATCATGATCGGATGGCGGAATTAGTGCGCTCCATCGCCGCACAAGTGGTGGCAACCCCAGCCGGAATCGTTCCCGAATGTCAAACCATGGGAGGGGAAGATATGTCCTTCTTTTTACAGGAAGTACCGGGCTGTTATTTCTTCTTGGGATCCGCCAATCCCAAATTAGGATTAGCCTATCCCCATCATCATCCCCGCTTTGATTTTGATGAATCGGTGTTAGCCATGGGAGTCGAGATTTTTGTCCGTTGCGTCGAAAAATTCTGTAATTCTAAGACTTTCTAGCAATCGGTTCAAGGTGAACAGTTTTTGTCAAACCCGAAACCGCTAAACTGATCACTGAATCAGACAGGTAAAAAAACCCATGAACAATAATACCCACGAAAACGATGCCCAACGGGTGAAAATCCTCAGCGAAGCCCTACCCTACATACAAGAATTTCGCGGTCGTACTGTAGTGGTTAAATACGGTGGTGCGGCCATGAATAACAGCGATATCAAAGACACGGTGATGCGAGATATCGTTTTTCTCTCCTGTGTGGGGGTTCGTCCCGTGATTGTCCACGGCGGCGGTCCAGAAATCAATAGTTGGCTGGATAGATTAGGCATTGAACCCCAATTTAAAGACGGTTTACGCGTCACCGATGCCGCCACCATGGATGTGGTAGAAATGGTGCTGGTGGGGCGCGTCAATAAAGAAATTGTGGCCCTGATCAATCAAGCCGGCGGTAAAGCGGTAGGATTATGCGGTAAGGATGGTAATCTGATCACTGCTCGTCCCGTGGGTAAAGAGGGCATTGGTTTTGTGGGAGAAGTCAGCAGTGTCGATACTAGCGTCGTCGAATCCTTGGTCAATAGTGGCTATATTCCCGTGATTTCCAGTGTGGCTGCCGATGAAACTGGCCAAGCTCATAATATCAATGCCGATACGGTAGCCGGAGAAATAGCGGCGGCTTTAGGGGCAGCTAAACTGATTTTAATGACCGATACAGCCGGAATTTTAGAGAATTATCAGGATCCTTCCACTTTATTGGCTAAATTAGATATCCAACAGGCCCGGGAGTTGATTCAAAAAGGCATCGTTGCCGGCGGGATGATTCCCAAAGTAGGCTGCTGTGTGCGATCGCTAGCCCAGGGAGTTCAAGCTGCTCATATTATCGATGGTCGTCTTCCCCACGCCCTTTTACTGGAAATTTTCACCGATCGAGGCATCGGTTCCATGATTGTGGCTTCCGGTTATACTAATCTATAGTAGTAATTACCGTACTTTTGCTCAAAAAGACTTGCCTAAAACCACAGATATGGTGTACAAGTAAGTTAGTAAATGCGCTTCTCGATCCTTTGTAAGGGCAAAAGTTTTAGTCTTGAGTTAGTTTAGTCGGGAAGCGCAAAATCCTGAGTTTTCATAGCAATTGAATTTATGACCAAACAAGCTGTAGCTCACCCGATGGTGAAGTTTCAACGCAAGGCTAGCAAGTGGATAGATGCAAAAGTAGTCAAACCTAGCGATAGTATCTGGAAACTGGCTCTTTTATACGGAGATGAGTGGACATACTGGAAGCAAGAGTTGCTCGATTTCGGTTTCTCCATGCAAGACCCTCTCAGTGAAGTGGTAGCAGTAGAAGCTTGGGACGAAGAGTAAGCGACCATCGACTGAAAAGCGGCTTTCTACTAGGACTATCGCCATGGGATTGAATCCGATTATCCTTTCCGCTCTGGTTATCTTATCCTTCAGTACCAGTTGTTCTCCCCAGACCGAAACCCAACCACTGCCACCAGCAGCCCGTACTACCACCGTCAACGTCACCAGGGCTAAACCAGTGACCAGCGGACGCAATCTTGATTATACGGGAACTACCCGACCTTTGAAAGTGGTTTCTCTGCGATCGCAAGCCACTGGGCAGTTACTCAATCTTCTCGTTGATGTGGGAGATGAGGTGCAAATAGGGCAAATCCTCGCCCGTGTTGATGATCGTCTCCTTGCCACCGTTGTCCGGCAAGAAAAAGCCGCCCTATGGGCCCTAGAAGCCGAATTAGCTCGGGCGAGAATTGAAGTCAGTAACGCTGAAATTGAAGTGCAGCGCCTACAACTGCAATACCAACAGGCTAAAAATGATGCTGATCGCCTGCAAAAATTAGCCCTAGAAGGTGCAATTCCCCTGCAACAGGCCGAAACAGCCCAAACTACGGCAGCAGTGGCTTTAAAAGCCGTTAATAGCGCAAGATCGAGAATTAAAGTGGAGGAGCAGGTAGTAGCGGCAATTATTGGGAGAATTGCCGCCCAAAAATCGGTCATCGCTCAGGAACAACAACGTCAGGCCTACGCTACTCTTCAATCACCAGCGACGGGGATAGTTATCGAAAAACTAAAAGAGCCGGGGGATTTAGTCAGTATCGGCGATGATGTCCTCAAAATTGGTGATTTTCAGCAGGTCAAGGTGGTGGTGTTATTATCAGAATTGGATTTAAAAACGATTAATTTAGGACAAACGGTTAATGTCAGCCTTGATGCGTTCGGTAATAGAAATTTTTCCGGTCGCATCACGAGGATTTTTCCACTTAGCCAAGGCACGGCCCGGCGGATTCCTGTGGAGATTACTCTACCCAATGGGGATGGTTTAATTAAAGGGGGATTATTGGCCCGGGTGCGGTTTAATAATAATTCTGCCGCGCAGGTGATTGTTCCGGAAACAGCAATTGTCAGTCAAGGGGAATCCTCGGCCATTTTCGTCCTTTCCGAGGAGAACTCGCAAGTAGAAAAACGTCCCGTTCGTCTCGGTCAAGCGCTCGACGGTCAAGTAGAAATTATCACTGGCCTCGAACCAGGGGAGCGTTTCGTCGTTAATAGTAGTAAACCCTTGCAAAATGGTGAAAAAGTCCGCGTCAGTATCCTGAGTAATCCTTGAGCAAACCAGGGGCAGGCAGCTTTTATCCCATCTGATGCTGTTAGGGTTGAGATAGGTCGGTTAGTGACTCACCGTTCGCTCATTTCTCGAACCGAAAATTTGATAAATTGTCTCATTATTATAAGTAGCCACAATACCCTTCATAATCTACAATCAAGTACCCGATGGGCGGGGACAAGGGAGGGGATGATTGAAAGTTCGTGATGTACTCAAACGATTAGAAGCTGATGGTTGGTATCGGATCCGAATGCGCGGGAGCCATCGTATCCTTGCCCATGAAACAAAGCCAGGAATCGTGGTTGTTCCTGGCAAGTCTGGGGACGACATACCCAAAGGAACATTAGCATCGATTTGGAAACAAGCTCAATTGGAGGATAAACGATGAAAGAGTATGCCGTCATTTACGAACAAGGCGAAACAAACTGGGGCGCAATGGTTCCCGACTTGCCCGGTTGCGTGAGTATTGGAGATACCTTTGAAGAGGTTCAGGAGAATATTAAAGAAGCGATTGAATTTTACCTTGAGGTTTTGCAAGAACGCGGGGAACCCATTCCAGAACCCACAACTAAAGTCGGATTGGTTGGAGTGGCTGCAGAAGGGTTCTTACCCACTACCCAAAAACTGCTGGGGTTTCACTGAAGACTAGCTATCAGGCTCTCTTAGGTTTGGTGGGTAAAATGTATTCTAAGATACAGTCTTACGGGTGAGTGAGTGGAACGAACCACTCCAGACACAGAGGACACAAAGATCGAACACTACTATATAAGTTAAACTGACCACACAAAAAATAAGAGAGCCGCTATCATTGCCGGAACCCTAACCTATTTTTTAGTTTTTACGTCAGGAGTGAACCGGGATAACATTAAAATAATGACATAAGTAAGTCAAGCTTGACAGTCTGATAGCAATGGTAATAATCCGAAAAAACTTCTTGTTAATAATGATAATTAGTCTAAAGTAGTGATTGTAGCTGTCCTTCTAGGTTGAGACAAAATGGGGGTTTCTTTTTAGCGAAAAAAATGTCTTTCAAGATGATAACCATCTCCCTTGATCTTTATGGTCAATTATTTCCAGAAATAAGCCAAATAAAATAATTTTTTCCCATCTCCCTGCATATTTTCTCGATCGAGCGGCTTTTCAGTCCCCAAAATCCTTACAATAGGAGATGAAGATAGCCTGAAAAGTTGGAGAATATGAATTATCTCATTGCCGTGTTAGCTGATCGCATAGAAGCAGAAGAAGCTGCCGTTGCCCTCGAAAAAGCGGGAATTCCCCAATCTCAAGTAACCATTCTCGGTCGCGGCTATAAAAGTGCTGATGAGTTCGGTTTGATCGATCCCTTCCAACAGGCTAAAAAACGGGCTACTCTCATGGCTTTTTGGCTAGTTCCCTTCGGTTTTGCTGGGGGCTACCTTTTTAACCTGATTACAGGATTGCATACTTTTGATTGGGCCGGAGAACCGGGGAATCATATCGTCGGCGGCATTGCCGGAGCGATTGGGGGGGCGATGGGCAGTATTTTCGTCGGTGGTGGTGTGGGTTTATCGTCCGGCAGTGGCGATGCACTTCCCTATCGTAATCGTCTCGGTGCGGGAAAATATATTATTATCGTGCAGGGTTCGGAAAACCTGAAAAATCAAGCGACTCTTATCCTGCGTCAATTTAACCCCGAAAATCTGCAAGGATACGCCCTAGAACGGTGAACGGTTATTAGGAATAAGTTATCGGTCATTTGATTTTTTCCTAAGAATTTTTGATTAATTACTAGAAAACAATGTTACCAAGAGAAGAATTACTAAAGGGTGTCGAAAACCGCGAGGACATAGCGAAAGTTATTGATAAAGCCGAACAAGCGATTAAGACTTGGGAAGTGACGACGACAGACTTTCTTTCTCCTGCGGTTTTAGCGGAAGTAGAACGGGTTTTTCAGCGTTTAACCGATGTGTCAATGGAAAAATGGGGCGGTTATCCCCAAGCAGAAAGACAGCGCCTGGGTATTGCTAGAGTTGATCTACCTTTGACAGTAACAGATATTCCCCTGTCTGCTCTTGATATTGCTGGTAATTTTCTTTTTGATACCGCTAACCATCGGGATTTTTTAGGGGCGATGTTGGGGACGGGTATCGTTCGGGAAAAAGTCGGCGATATAATTGTTTTAGGTGAGCGAGGAGCGCAGGCGATTGTAGTGCCTGAATTGGCAGATTTTTTATCTGCTAATTTGCGACAAGTGCGTTCGGTTCCAGTGAAAACTAGCCTGATTCCTTTGACGGAATTAAAAGTTAGACCACCGCAAAAAAAAGAAATTAATACCGTGGAAGCTTCCTTACGGTTAGATGCGATTGCGTCGGCGGGTTTTGGCATTTCTCGCAGTAAAATGGCCGAGGCAATTAGCGCCGGGGATGTGCGAGTTAACTGGAAAGATATCAGTCAATCTAGTTATAATGTTAAAACTGGTGATTTGATTTCTTTTCGGGGAAAAGGTCGTCTAGAAGTGGGTGAGGTTACTGTGACCAAAAAAGAGCGCTATCGGGTTCATTTAACTAGATTTATTTAGTTTTTTCTGTCTCTAGAATTTGTTATTAGACAGATTAATTGCCATGGCTGAGAATTTCGTCTTAATCGTGCAACTGTGTCAAGTTAGTCCCATCGGTAAACTATTACCGGGGGCGCTTTATGTTCATCGAGAAGCATTACATCAACTGGATCCTATCCTCCAGAATTACGAACAACAAGCAAGAATTAATCAGCATTTATCTGAGGCAACAATAATTAAATTTAGCACCGATAAACCGAAAATATCCTATCTTTTTTATCCCGATTTTGATCGGGAACCTCACCCGGTTTTAACTAAAAGTTTAGTGGTAGATCTGGGGACATTAATCTTAAGTGAATGGAATTATCAAAATGCTGATAATCCGCCCATTTTACACCGAAAAGAAACTTTTGTTACTAGGGACTATCCTCTTTATGAAGAATTCGAGCATCTCACAAAAATCGAGAGTGCTTTAGGACTTTTAAATAGTTCTTATCCCATCGGTACTAAACAGGAATGGCAACGGCTTTTAAGAAAGCATCACCTTGATTTTGCAGGAGATTATTTAGTTTGTAATCTAGAGGGACAAAGGGAAAAATCGATAATAATTGATCGCCACAAAGCTGCTCTTGTTCGCAAAACTCTTTCTCGTCCGATAAGATTAACATTAGCACTGGGATTATTTCTTCCTGAAACCACTTTTTTTGATTACGGTTGTGGTTATGGAGGTGATCTAGAACGCATAGCTGAACAGGGTTATCAAAGTGAAGGTTGGGATCCTTATTATCGTCCTGATAGTCCTTTAATTGAATCTGATATTGTTAATTTAGGCTATGTAATTAATGTTATTGAATCCGCCGAAGAACGGCAGGAAGCTTTATTAAAAGCTTGGCAATTAACCCGTCAAGTTTTAATCGTTTCAGCACAGATTTTAATTGATGATAGTGAACGGGGTTTAATGGCCTATGAAGATGGAATTATAACCCGTCGTAATACTTTTCAAAAATACTATCAACAGGAAGAACTCAAACAGTATATTGATAGCAGTTTAGGGGTTGATTCTATTCCAATAACTTTGGGAATTTATCTGGTTTTTCGAGAGGAAGAAAAAGCCGAAACTTTTCGTTTATCGAGATGTCGTTCCCGCGCTACCACCCCTAAAATTAAAACCCATCTCAAACGCTTTGAAGATTACGAAGATTTATTAAATCCCCTGATGGAATTTTACACCCAGCAGGGACGTTTACCCGTCGCGGGAGAATTATTACAAGAGGAAGAAATTAAGGCAGAATTTGGCACTTTTAGACGCGCTTTTCAAGTGATTCTACAAGTAACAGAAGGGGAAGAATGGGAGATAATTGCCGACAAAAGACGCGCCGATCTTTTACTTTATTTAGCTTTAAGTCAATTTAGCCACTGTCCGAAAGTACGGGAATTATCCCCCGCTACCCGTGCCGATTTTAAAGCTTTATTTGGCAGTTATCGCAATGCTTGCGCTTTAGCAGAAGAAGTGTTAATAAGTGCGGGAAATCTGCCAGCGATCGCTCGTGCTTGTGAAAATAGTTCTTTAGGCAAACTTTCCCGTTATTCCCTAACTATTCATATTAGCGTTCTGGAAAAATTACCGATGTTATTACGCTTATACGAAGGTTGTGCTAGTCAAACTATTGGACGGTTAGAAAATGCTAACGTCATTCGTTTATCCTTTCGTCAACCCAAAATTTCCTATCTCTATTACCCCAATTTTGATACAGAAATTCATCCGATTTTAGCTACTAGCATGGATGTATATTTAGGTTCGGCTGATTTTAGTTTTCGCGATTATCGTGATAGTCCTAATCCACCAATTTTACACGAAAAAGAGCTTTTAGTAACGGCGGATTATACTAACTATGATAAATTGGTTCGCTTAACTCAATTAGAAAAGGATTGGGGATTGTTAGAAGATAGAAAAGCGATCGAACGTTTACAGGGTTGGCAAAAATGTTTAGAGGAGCATTGTGCTACAATCAAAGGCTATCAGATTCTATGGCGAAAAGATGCCGATCCCTATAAAGTTAGGATTTTACGCGCTAAAATTAACGTCAGAAGAAATCAAAATAAGTCTTCCTGAGTAATTAAGTAAAATAGATGAGGTAATTAATTTTATGATGACTACGATTCGGTTACAAGGATTAGAAGATTTCGAGTTAAAAGCTAATGATCCTGAACAAAGGATGTTTATTTCTGGGGTTAATTGGCAACAGTACGAAACCCTCTTAAAACATTTAGAAGATAGTTCCAGTTATCGCATTACTTACTTAGATGGAATGGTAGAAATTATGGCTCCTAGTCGTCGTCATGAAGTTAGCAAAGAAGATATAGGTAGATTGGTGGAAGCTTATTTAGAATATGCTGAAATTGATTTCTGGGGATTAGGTTCCACCACGTTGCGAAAACAGGAAAAAGAAGCGGGAAAAGAACCAGACAAATGTTTTTGTTTATTTACAGAAAAAGAGTTTCCTGATTTGGCGATCGAAATAATCTTAACCAGTGGCAGCCTGAAAGTTTTAGAAGTTTATCAAAGATTGGGAACTCAAGAGGTTTGGTTTTGGCAAGATAATCAGTTAAAAATTTATTCTTTGCAAGAGAATGGCGAATATATTTTAATCCCTAAAAGTGCTTTATTACTGGATTTAAATTTAGAATTATTAGCCGAATACGTCAACCATCCTAATCCCCGTCTTGCTGTCAAAGAATTTCGCTCGCGTTTATCAGAAAATTCCCAGTTATCATAACTATTATCTTTCTATGAATTCTAAAGTAAAATTTAACCTATCTATCCTAGGGATATTTGTATTTTCCCTAGGAATAAGATTCTGGAATCTCAGTCAGTTTAATACTCTTGTTTTTGATGAAGTTTATTATGCTAAATACGGCAATGAATATCTAATTGGTAAAGAATTTTTCCAGTCTCATCCACCATTAAGTCAATATTTAATTGCTATTAGTATCTGGATTGGTTCCCATTTTCCTGCCGATCCTGAAACCATTAATAATTTAACGGGTTCCCTGCGCTCAACTTTTAGTTATCGCTGGTTAAATGCTTTGACTGGTTCTTTTATTCCCTTAATTATTGGGGGAATTGCTTATCAATTAACTCAGAGAAAAACTGTATTTTTAATCACAACTTTTCTCGCTAGTTTAGACGGATTATTTTTAGTGGAATCCCGCTATGCTCTCAATAATATTTACTTAATTTTATTCGGTTTGTCTGGACAATTATTTTTTTTATTGGCACTTCAGAAAAATCAGAAACTCAATTGGCTATTATTATCGGGAGTTTGTTTCGGTTTAGCAGCAAATATCAAATGGAATGGCTTAGGATTTTTACTGGGAATATTTATTTTTATCGGTATTGCTTGGTTAATAAAATTATTTAATCAAGAGCAGTCAAAAGATCATCTTTGGACAAAGGCAACTAACCTGAGATTAGAGGAAATTTTTATTGCCTTAATTGTCTTTCCTCTTGTTACCTATAGTTTGCTGTGGATACCGCATCTTTTCGTCAACCATCAATATAATTTTTGGCAAGTACATCAAGAAATTTGGTTATTTCATCAGAGAATAAAGGGCAATCAATCTGATGTTCATCCCTATTGTTCTCCCTGGTATAGTTGGTTAGTAATGGGGCGACCGGTGGCTTATTATTTTGAGAGAGTGGGTGATAAAATTTATGATGTTCACGCTATGGGAAATCCGTTTTTGTGGTGGTTTTCTACGGGAGCGATTCTAGTGGTTTTTAGTCGATTATTTAACCGAAAAGAGCGAGTAATTTCCGCCTATCTTATCTGTAACTATATTGCCAATCTGCTGCCCTGGTTAAAAATTAGTCGCTGTACCTTTCTCTATCATTATATGGCTGCTTATAGCTTCACTTTGATTGCTCTAGCTTGGCTCTTAGCTGATGGGTTAGAAAGTTCCAGTCCTATTTATAAAAATTGCTCACGCTCGCTGATAATTTTGGTAATTTTTGCTTTTATCCATTGGCTACCAATTTATTTAGGCATTCCCCTATCAGTGCGGGATTATTATCTGAGAATGATTTTTCCCAATTGGATTTAGGATGAAATTAGCCGCAAAAACTGATACAATGAAATCATGAAAAAAAGCGATCGCATGAGTTATGGGTAAACAAAGAATCTTATCTGGTGTGCAACCAACTGGCAATTTACATTTAGGCAATTATCTCGGTGCGATCCGCAATTGGGTGGAGGGACAACAAGACTACGATAATTTCTTTTGTGTGGTCGATTTACACGCGATCACCGTTCCCCATAATCCCGCTACTCTTGCGGAGGATACTTTAGCAATTGCCGCTCTATATTTAGCCTGTGGAATTGATTTAGAATACGCGACGATCTTTGTCCAATCTCACGTTAAAGCTCATACAGAATTAACTTGGTTGTTAAACTGTATCACCCCTTTAAATTGGTTAACCGATATGATTCAATTTAAAGAAAAAGCAATTAAACAGGGGGAAAATGTTGGCACAGGTTTACTCGATTATCCCGTATTAATGGCTGCCGATATCCTACTCTACGATGCCGATAAAGTACCCGTGGGAGAAGATCAAAAACAACATTTAGAATTAACCCGCGATATAGCTGTTAGAATTAATCATCTTTTTGGGCAACCGAAACAACCAATTTTAAAACTTCCTGCTCCGATGATCCGCAAGGAAGGAGCGCGGGTGATGAGCTTAACCGATGGCCGGAATAAAATGTCTAAATCCGATCCTTCCGAGATGAGTCGGATTAATATTCTCGATAGTCCCGATGTCATTGCCAAGAAAATTAAACGCTGTAAAACCGATCTAGTTAAGGGTTTAACTTTTGATGATCCGGAACGTCCTGAATGCCATAATTTACTAACTCTTTATAGCATTTTATCGGGAAAAAATCAAGAGGTGGTCGCAGGAGAATGTGCCGATTTAGGTTGGGGACAATTTAAACCGATGTTAGCAGAAGTCACCATAGAATCTCTGCAACCTATTCAGGAAAAATACGCCCAAATTAGAGAGGATAAAGATTATTTAGCCACAGTTTTACGGCAAGGTCGTCTCAAAGCAGAAGCGGTGGCCAATCAAACTCTCGATCGAGTCAAAAATGCCATGGGTTATTTACCACCATTTTAGGGATAATTTTCGGGTGCATCTCCTAATTATCAATCTACTCAGTTGAGATTTTTCAAGGAAAACTCGCTGCTTTATCAGTCAATCTTTAACTCTTGGTGGGGTTCTACTCCCCATCCAGGGTAAGGGAAGGAGAATGATTACAAAAGTTATTAAATTAAGCACAACTCCAGTGATATTTTGGTAAAATAAGGGCATAATTGAAACTATCAAAATACTTATCTGTCCTTTGAAATTATGGTTGTAGAGTCCCAGGGGCAACAAAAAAACTATCGTCTAGGGAAGATGAGTCTCGCCCAATTGCCAGCAAGGAACAAAACTCTTATCTAGCAGAGGGAATTGTAGATCATCAATCAACTCAGATTGCTCCTTCCTCCTTCCTACAGCCATTTTCTCCAGAGTTAGAAAAAGATAGAGCCAACAAATTTAATTTTCTTAAAGAAATTCTGGTTAGTTATCTTGGTCAACCTTAAACCCTAGTTAGGGTTTGCTGAAAAAGTTTTTCCTGAGGGCAGGGTGTGGGGTGTGGGCTTCGGCCGTGAGCTCAGGCTTCGACGGTGAGACTTCGGCGTGAGCTCAGTCGAACGCTCAGCCGAACCGCCGAACGGGTGTGGGGTTTTATCGATTTTCAGGACGTTCGGCGAAGCTCAGTCGAGTGGACGGTGAGCCTGTCGAACCGCCGTGGTCAACTACCTAATTTTCAGGGAAAAAGTCCCGGAATTTTCCCCCCGATCACTCCAAGTGCTGGCACTTTTTGAGGGGAAAAAAGCCTAAAAGTCTTATCCGACAAAGTTTTTAGATTTATTCAGCAAACCCTAGTTATTTCCCGTGACAATGAGGAGGATCGATAACATTGGCAAAAATCGCCCAAAGTACCATGAGCGGCATCGGCAATAAACAGATTAGCCATTGATGACCGGTTAGGGTCGCCGTTGCAAACAGACTGTTCATCACCCCCCATTGACTAAACAAAATTTGTAGGGCAACAGCAGCCACAATCCCCAAAATTAGGATCGGTGCATTAGTAATCGAGGTTGACTGACGACGCAGGTAGTCCCCTAGGCTCATCCCTAATTGGCTGATACTGAGCAGATAGATAACCCGTGCTGCCACAAGGGATTGAATTGCCATTGTGCGGGCGACGGCAATATCTCCTGTGGTCGATTTAGCCCACTCAAACATACCAAAAATTAGAATCCAGTTAAACAATGAAACAGCCAAAATTCGGCGCAATAGTTTTTTGGTGATCAAAGGTTCATTGGGATTGCGTGGTGGTGACTGCATAATGCTGGGGGATTTTGCTTCAAAGGCCAGGGGAACAGTCATCGTAACCGAGTTGATCATGTTCAACCAGAGTACTTGTAGGGATAGGATCGGTAAATCTCGTGCCAGTAAAGTACTGATCAGAATGGTCATCGATTCGCCACCATTGACAGGTAAGAGAAAAGATATCGCTTTGCGTAAATTTTGATAAACGGTGCGTCCTTCTTCGACAGCGGCCTTGATCGAGGCAAAGTTATCATCAGTGAGGAGCATATCAGCAGATTCCCTGGCGACTTCCGTTCCTCCTTTCCCCATGGCAATGCCGATATCGGCCTGCTTGAGAGCCGGCGCATCATTGACACCATCGCCCGTCATCGCCACGATTTCTCCTTGAGACTGAAGTACTTCCACCAGTTGCAGTTTTTGGGTAGGGGCAACCCTGGCAAATACCGATCCATCGACCACCGCTTGGGCCAGTTGATGATTATCCATTTGCGCTAATTGTTTTCCCTCAAATGCTAAGACTTGTGTTGCCGTTTTAATGCCCATCCGTTCCGCAATCGCCCGCGCCGTGACAAGATGATCACCAGTAATCATCTTGACCCGAATCCCAGCACTTTGACAGGCATGAACGGCAGCGATCGCCTCTGGACGAGGCGGGTCAATCATGCCCTGTAATCCCAGAAACACCAAGCCTGTTTCGATATCCTCATGGTCGATAGAATGCTGATGGGTCGCGGCTGCTTTTTTGGCGAAGGCAAGCACCCGTAAACCCTGCTCTGCCATCTTTTCTACCGCTTGCTCGATCTGTTCGACGTTCAGCGCGGTCATCTGACCATAGCGATCGATCATCTGGGAACAACGACGCATCAGGGACTCAACCGATCCCTTGACATAGATCAGACGAGGTATGCCATCATGCAGGGTTGCCATGTATTGGTACTCAGATTCAAAGGGAATTGCATCCAATCGTGGGGTTAAAGACAATAGCCCCAATTGACTGAGACCTGCTTTGGCAGCGGCCGCAATCAGCGCCCCTTCCGTAGGATCCCCCACCACTGACCAATCTTCTCCCGTTTGTTTTAGCTGGGAGTCATTACAAAGCAAACCAGCCACCAGACAATCCCCCAGGGCCGGCGGTAATTCCTCTGCAAATGGGCTGCTGGGGTTGCCATCGGTGATCAGACTAATTTCGCCCTTGGGACTATAGCCACCACCACTAACGGCGTAATATTGCCCCTCGGTATAAATGGACTGTACAGTCATTTGATTTTCCGTTAGGGTTCCAGTTTTGTCGGAACAAATGACGGTCGCACTCCCCAATGCTTCCACTGCGGGCAGTTTACGAATAATCGCATGACGACGGGCCATGCGGTTGACTCCAATGGCCAAGGTAATCGTTACCACTGCCGGCAGCCCTTCTGGAATCGCACTCACTGCGAGGGCAACGGCAGCTTCAAACATATCGATCCAAGATTTCCCCCGTCCTAACCCGATGGTAAAGGTCAAGGTTGCTAGGGTCAAAATTGTGTAGAGTAGGGTGCGGCTAAATTGGGCAAATTTACGGGTCAGGGGTGTGCTAAGGCTGACTCGGCTTTCCATCGACTGGGAAATCTGCCCCACTTCGGTGGCATTGGCCGTAGAGACAACGATCCCTTTGCCCTGTCCAAAGGTAACAAAACTCCCTGCGTAGGCCATGTTTGTCCTTTCTGCTAGGGGCGTATCCCCGGGTAAAGGTTCGACCGCTTTTGACCCAGGCAAGGATTCCCCAGTCAAGGCAGACTCATCCACCTGCAAATTGCGGACTTTCAGCAGCCTCAAGTCCGCCGGCACTTTATCCCCCGATACCAATAAAACGATATCTCCAGGCACCAAATCCCGAGATGGAATCCGGAGGGTTTGTCCCTCTCGCAACACCGTCGCTTCTGTGGTTACGGCTTTGGCCAGGGAAGCAATCGCACCTTCCGCCTTAGCTTCCTGCACATAGCCAATAATGGCATTGATCAGGGTAACTCCCAAAATTACTGAGGCATTCGTCCAAGACCCTAAAAATGCCTTAATAGTACCCGCCAGCAAGAGGATATAGAGTAGCGGCTGATGAAATTGCTGCAAAAATCTCAACCAAGCTGGTTTCCCCGGCTTAAATCGCAGTTCATTCAGGCCATATTTTTCGTAGCGACTGGCCACTTCTTCTGCTGATAAGCCCGCTGACCCATCGCTGGTCAAGTATTCAATCACCTCTGGTTGAGAAAGTTGATGATACAAAGGCAATGATAATTGAACTGGCATCATGCTCTCCAAATATTTAGCAGATGGATATTCTGATCCTATCAGTCGGATAGGTTTTTGCTCTTGCTGCACACCATAAGCCGAAGTCTCGCCGAACGCCCCGAATCAAAAACTTAGTAGTGGCGATGATTGTGGCAAGAATCATCAATCCCAAATCGAAATTAGCCACAGCCAGAGGATTTAATGGCGAGACTTGCAGTCAGAGTTTAGGACAATTGTTAGACTCAGAGAAAGCCGATGAAGACCAATTATATCTGGACTTCCCCCATACATAAATACTAGAAAATTAACAAAACCCTGACTGCAGGTCGCGTCTAAGAAAAAATTGAAAAGAGGCTACTGGGTACATTTTTCCCTTGAAAATGGACGTTCGGCGATGCTCAGACGTTCGGCGATGCTCAGTCGAGCCGTCGA
>VYKP01000092.1_pt1 | contig 32472 bp, 21 predicted proteins | sample 5114551 | NCBI WGS metagenome assembly VYKP01 (sample SAMN12291777, study PRJNA351875) | freshwater metagenome | isolation source: freshwater lake | place: USA: Michigan, Baseline Lake | collected 2013-08-09
CGTCCCGACGGTGCCACGGGCGTCCTGCGGCCGATGCATCGCAAGGGCAACCTCTGCGGCCCCGCGCTCACCGTGCGTCTCCCGCCCGGCGACAACCTGTTCATCCAGAAGGCGGTGGACCTCGCGCAGCCGGGCGACGTGATCGTGGTGGACGTGGGCGGTTCGCTCGACATCGCCGTCGTCGGCGACATCGTCAGCGCGTGGGCGATGCGTCGCGGCGTCGCGGGCTTCGTCATCGATGGCGCGATCCGCGACCTCGTGGACATCTCGTCGCACGACCTGCCGATCTACGCCCGCGGCATCTCGCCGAAGGGGCCGACGCGCGTGGGGCCGGGCGAGATCCATGTGCCGGTGACGGTGGGCGGGATGACCGTGAACCCGGGCGACATCATCGTGGGGGACATCGACGGCGTCGTGGCGATCCGCCCCGAGGACTTCGAACGTGCGCTCGCGGGTGCGGACCAGCTGCGCAAGCGTGAGGGCGAGACGCATGCGGCCATCGCCGCGGGGACGCTCGACCGGAAGTGGGTGGACGAGGCGGTGGCGAAGGCGCTGGCAGGCTGACGCCTGCCGCTACGCCGTCACACCCGCGCGTTGCGGGGGTGCCTGCACCGCGCCGCCCAGACCGAAGGCGTCCGCCAGCAACTCGTACGACCGGTGCTTCGGTACCGGGTCGTGGGTCCAGGTGTTGATCACCAGCTCGTCGAGATCGAGGCGTCGGGCGAGCGCGTGCAGCTTCTCCGCGACCTGGGGCCCGGTGCCGACGAACGCCTTGCTGCGCGTGGCCAGGACGGTCGCCATCTCGGCCGCGGAGTACGGATGCGCCATCGCATCTTCCGGCGACACCAGCGGATGGCGCAGCCCCTGCTCGAATCCGACGCGCCAGTATTCCCGCGTCGTCGCCAGCCGCTTCGCTTCCACCTCGGTGTCCGCCGCGAGCGCCCACACGCAGATGGTCGGCTGCGGCTTCGGATGCCGATCGCTCGGGCGGTAGTGGCGCCGGTAGAGATCGAGCGCCTGCTCGACGCCGCGGCCATCGCTGAAGAAGTACGCGAACGCATACGGCAGACCGAAGTGTGCGGCGAGCTGCGCGCCGTAGTCCGAACTGCCGAGAATCCAGATCTGCGGTTCCGTCGGCCCCGTCGGATGCGCCTGGATGGCCCGGTACGGATGGTTGTCGGGCAGCGGTTCGCCCGCCACCCACGCCTGGAGTTCCTGCACCTGCCGCGGAAACTCGTCGGCAGCGTTCGAGTACGGATTCAGCGCGTGGGCCGTCAGACGATCCGACCCCGGCGCGCGCCCGAGCCCGAGGTCGATGCGGCCGGGCGCGATGGCTTCGAGCACGCGGAACTGCTCGGCCACCTTCAGCGTCGCGTAGTGCGGCAGCATGACGCCGGCACTGCCGACTCGAATGCGCGTGGTCGTCGCCGCGATCGCCGCCATCAGCACCTCCGGCGCCGTCCCGACGATGCTCTCGCTGTTGTGATGCTCCGAGACCCAGTAGCGGTGATAGCACAGGCGGTCGCAGTGGCGCGCGAGATCGATGCTCTCGCGGATGGCGGCATCCTGCCCGCGACCCGCCGAGGCGGTGGACTGGTCGAGTACGGAGATCTTCATGGGTCCTTGGGGGTGGCGCCGGGTGTGTACGCCCGAACTGTACGCCGGGGACGGGTGGGGAGGGTGGCGGGATCCGGCGGGAGGCGAAGGTTCTCGTTCGGGTGGATGCGCCGCCAGCGTGGGGAGTGGTCCGAGCTTCTGTCGCAGCGGCCCATGGCCGCGAGAGCGACGGTTCCGGTCGGAGTGTCTCCACGGTATTCACCGCTCTCGGGGCCATGGGCCCCTCCTACAGGGTCCGTGGATGCGTCACCGGCGTCCGAGCTTCTGTCGGAGCGGCTCATGGCCGCGAGAGCGACGGTTCCGGTCGGAGCGTCTCCACGGCATTCACCGCTTTCGGGGCCATGGGCCCCTCCTACAAGACCCGTGATGGGATCAGCGCAGACCGTTCGCCGCCTGCTCGATCACGGCGTCCCGAGGAAGGCCCGGGCGTCGGCCGTGTACAGCCCGGACTCGCCCGCCACGGCCAGATACTTCTGGAGCTGCGCCCGACCGCGCTCGCGTTCGCCGGCCATCAGCAGGCTGCGGCCGTACATGAAGTGGAACGATGCGGGCAGCGGGACCGGGAGCGCTTCGAGCTGCGCGAAGTTCGCCAGTGCTTCGCGATGGTCGCCGGCCAGCAGTTGCGGCTTGAGGCGGGCGATCACGAGCGCCTGGCGTTCGGCCGGTGGCAGCCAGTGTTCGGCGTACAGCGGCAGCGGATCGAGCTGTTCGCGCCCGAGTGCTAGATGCCCGGGATCGGTCGCCGAGGCGCGCGGCGTGACCAGAATGTCGAGGTGCCGCGGCCGCTGCGGAAACTGCTGCATGAGGTTCGTGAGCGGCAGGCGCAAGGTGCCGTCGGTCGTCTCGACGACTGCCGGGACGGAACCCATGACGGTCCCGTCGGCGTCTTGCCCCTGAAGCAGGACGTCCGCGGTGACCGCCTCGGTATGCTGTTCGACGCGCGGGCGGCTGTTGCCGGTCGCGCGCTCGTTGCGGCGGATCTCCTGCGGGTTGCTCCACCCGGTCGACTTCCCGAAGCACTCTTCCGTACTGAACAGGCAGTACGTTCCGAACGTCAGGATGCTGCCGGTCACGGCGGCGAATGCGTCGGGGCTCTTCGTGCGAATGGACTCTTCGACGTAGCGATCGAACGCGAACTCGAGCTCGACCCGACGGATCTCGACGGGAAACAGCAGCGTGTCGCCCTCGAGCGAGGCCCTGGGGACTGCGAGGACGGCTGGCTTCGACTCGTCGATGCGCCAGGTCAGACCCGGGCCCTGGGGTGTCTCGCGGACCTGGGTGCTGCTCGTGCCGCAGGCGGCGAGGCCGATTGCGATCGCGACGATCGCGAGTGTTCTGAGCGGGGTCATGGTCATGTTCATCGGCTGTTCGTCGGGCACAGCTGCTTGTATTTATCGCGGCTCTCCGTCGGACCGGAGATCCACGCACCGGTCGGCGAGATCTTGCCGATGGAATGTACAGTCGTGCCGTATTCCCAGCACACGTTTTCGACCGTGATGGATTCCACCGGCGTTTGTTCCAACAGCGTAATCACCGACGCGACGCCGTTCACGAATGGCCACGCGGTGGTGAACTGGAACGGGATCACGACACGTCCCTCGCGGTCGATGTAGCCGTATTTGTAGCTGTTCGAGTCCTGCACTAACGCGAGGCCGCTGGAGAACGGTTCTGCGTGCTCGTACTCGGTCCGGAGGACGATCGCGCCCACCGCGTTCACGTAGCAGGCGAACTTGCCGCACTCGGTGCTCTTCACCAGCCCCAGCCCTTCGCTGAAGTTCTTGGCTTCCTCGAACCGCGGTTCGATGTGCACCGAACCATCGGGCCGCTTGTAGCCGTAGAGGCGGGCCTCTCTATCGCGGAATGCGACGAGACCCGCGCCGCTGCTGCACTTCGCGTGGCCCGCTTCGGCGCGCACGGCGGCGGCATCGAGATCGGCGAGTGTCGCAGTGTCGTTCCCGAGACAGCCGCGTGCGGCCAGCTGGCGACGCCGCTGTTCCTGCCGCGCCGCCGTCTGCGATGACTCGCGGGCGGTGGCGGTCTTCCGCGCCTCCGCGTCGCGATTCACCGTGGTGGTCTCGATCTCCTCCACCATCGCATCGAACGGGTCGAGCGGGTCGTTGCCCGTCGCCGGCGCATCGCCCGGGGTCTGCGGCGACTTCGCGGGGCGCTTCGCGGCGATCATGTCGCGGACGCGACGGCGTTCCGCAGCGCGTTCGGCCACGCGCTTCTCTTCCTGCGCGGCGTACTGGTCGTCCTGCCAGCCGATCAGCGACCAGAAGTTGAAGTTCATCTTGAGCACGAGGTGACCCCAGTAGGCGTCGTCGCGTCCGATGGTCTCCATCGACGTGTCCGGCGATTTCAGGAACGCCTTCGCCGCCGCGGCCGTCATGTAGTTCGCGGCGTCGTCCCGCGGCGGAGTCACGCTCTGGGCGCTCGCCGGCGCGAGCAACAGCCGACTCCAGTCCGGACTGCCCGGCACCGTGAAGGATCCTCGCGGATCGCCATTCGCATTCGTCGCTCCGATGTCGCAGGGCATCCAGGCCCTCTCGGGGGAACTGCCCGAACGCTTGCGCACCAGCGGGATCGCGAACTTGGCATCGATGAGATCGACGTCCTTCCACACCGACGCCGGCATGCCCTGGCGCAACAGCACGCGTGATTCACCGCGCCGCGTGAACGTGAGCGTGGCGTTGCGCAGCGTCCAGCTCGCGCTGCAGTACACGACCGGCTCACCCATCAGCGTCCAGAGCTTCGCGATCATCGTCACGTCGACGATGACGTGGCCGTTCGCGACCTTGTCGGGCGGCAGCGTGTAGTTCAGCGTCAGGTCGTAGCGGCGTTCGAAGCGCTTGGTATCGGGGTCGGACGCGGCGTGGGCCGCCGGGGCGAACAGCAGGGCACAGGCGAGCGCGCCCGTGGCGGTGGTGCGAAGGCTCAACGGTAACTCCTGAAGGGCGAGGCGGACGCTCCCGGATCGTCACTCTGCCCGGGTCGACGCTGGTTGCGGCTGGGGTGGGTGCTGCGGATGCGAGGCCGCCCGGTGGGAACGCGGCGTCCTCGCGAAGAGGAATCTCGTCGGCGCGCGGACGGGGCAACGAGGCGGCGGGATTGTAGGCGAGAACTGGGCGTCGAGGCGCTTGGCGCCACAGCCGGGCCGCCATCGCTGTGCCAGCTGACCGCTTCTCCGTCAGGCAGAATCCAGCAGGCATGCAGTGATGCCATTGCACCAGCGGACCGCAGAGTCCGAGGGGAACGGAACGCCAACGCCCTCACAACCGATACGCCCCCGGCACGGTACCGGAACAGGCACGCGTAGCGAGACGACATCGCTACCGAGAACTGCCCGATGCGCCGGCATGCTCCGCCCGAGCGAGGTTGGTCGATGAGCCACGAGGAGTTCCTGGTGGTACGTCTGCCTCTGCCAACGCCATCGGACGCGGCGATCGGAAGCTCGTGAACAGGCGCCCAGTCGGCGCGCCGTGAGTTGGAGGAGTCCGTCGTGAACCAGCAGGCGCCCACGCTCGAGGAACGCGTTCTTGCAGAACTGCGTCGCAAGCCAGGCCAGAAAGCCGCCGAGTTGGCCGACCTGCTGGTCGTCGAGCGGCGGGAGGTGAACCGGTGCCTGGCGTACGAACTGGCGGGAAAGGTTCAGCAGGGAGCCGACTACCGTTGGTGGCCGGTTGACTCTGCGCGAACTGCGGCGGCACCCCCGCAGTCAGCGGGAACGACTGACATTGCCAAGCTCTGCCGGTACTACCTGGAGTGCATCGGGCAGGACATGGACGAGGGGGTCAGTACCTTTGCCAGTCACGTTGATGGCGAGCCAGGGTATGCGGAGGTTTTCCGGCTGCCGTTCACCAGCGCGGCAGACGGCTGGTTCATTGCCCCGGGCGTGGGCCGGGTACTGGGCAAGGTGCGTGAGGACCGCTCCAAGTTGGTGGCCTGGCTCGGGTATCCAGTGCGCCTGCGCCGGCATCGACCCTCGCAGCGGGAAGGCTTCATCGTCGAGCCGATCCTGCTGTGGCGCATCGAGCTGGGCGATCAGCGCGGTGACCCGCCAAGGATCGAAGACGACGCCCCACTGACGAACACCAGGTTCCTGCGCTCAGTCGCGATGGGCGACGCACTTCAACTGGCAGAAGAGAAAGCTCGCCTGACCGAGGAACTTGGCCTGAATGTGGCGCTGGCCGATTTGCCGGAAGTCGACGAAATCGTCGAGCGCTTGGTCCGCATACGCCCGGAGTGGGACTGGAAAGATGTCCTGAACCCGGCGGATTGCCGAGGCGATACCCGTCTTTCGGAGATCACGGACGAGGGCATCTACAACCGGGCGATCGTGCTGCCCGGAGAGCGGTCCGTGTTCACGCAAGGACTCGAAACGGAACTCAAGACACTGAGTGGCGTGGCAGAGACGGCCCTGCGCGGCACGGCACTGGGAAGGTGGATGTCGGGCGTGGTCGAACCTGGCGACCAGGAGGTCGGCCGAGAGCCGCTGATCGAGGTGATGCCGATGAACACCGAGCAGCGCGCCGCCGTGCGTATGGTCCTTTCTTCGGCCCACACCGTCGTCACCGGTCCGCCGGGCACGGGCAAGTCGCAGGTGGTCACCAATCTGCTGGTCAATGCGGCATGGCGCGGCATGAAAGTGCTGTTTGCCAGCAAGAACAACAAGGCGGTGGACGTCGTGGAGGCCCGCGTCAACGGATTGGGCAACAAACCGGTACTCCTCAGATTGGGTTCAAAGGAGGAGTACCAGGCCAAGCTCGCGGATCACCTCACGCAGTTGCTGGCCGGCAAACCGGGCGCCTATGAGCAGCAGAACTACGAGGAAGGCCTCGAGCGCCATCGCAGCCTCGCTGCAACGCTGGACGAACTCGATCGAACACAACAACTGACCCTGGACGCCAGAAATGCGGCCGATCGCCTCGACGTGGAGGCCGAGGCCGCGCGGCGTCTTTTCGGCGAGCGGCTGACGGACATCGACGAAACGTTCGTGCGTCAGGCTGCCAGCGACATCGCCGCGCTGGAGCAGGCCATCACCGGCGCTGACCGTGCACGGAGCGGTCTGCTGACACGCATGCTGTGGAGGTTTGCGCTGCCGCGCCGGTTGCGCAGCCTCCAGGCGGCAGCCGACGTCGTGTCGCGGTCCGCCGATCTCCTGGGTGTGCGCCTGCCGAAGGAGGCCACGGCGGCGGCGCTACCGGAACTCACCCGCGGCGTGAGCGAGTCGATGCGTCTCCTCGAGGCCGCGCGCAAGCTGCTCCGATACCGGGAAGCCTTGGCCGTACTGAAACGCAGCCCCTCGTTCGAGGAGATTGCCAGGCAGCGAGCCGCCCTCGCCGAGCAGATCGCACAGAATTCCCAACAACTATGGCGCGACTGGGTGCAGGTGGCACCCAGCCGGCTGACGCAGTACCAGCGAAAAGACGTGGCGGACTACGTCGCGGTGACGCAGCTCACCACCGGGCCGGAGGCGGAGCGGATCCATGCGTCGGTCCGGCAGCGTGGTCGCACGCTGCAGAGCAAAGTGACCGAGGTGTTCTCTTGCTGGGCCGTCACGTCGCTTTCCGCGCGAGGCAGAGTCCCGCTGGAACCTGGGTACTTCGACCTCGTCGTCATCGACGAGGCGAGTCAGTGCGACATCGCGTCGGCACTGCCGCTGCTCTACCGCGCGAAGCGGAGCGTGATCATCGGCGACCCTCAGCAGCTCAGGCACATCAGCGCGTTGAGTCGGGCGAGAGACAGCGAGCTGCAGCACAAGCACGGCCTGATCGAAACGCGCCTGGGTTGGATGTACTCGGTGTCTTCGCTGTACGACGTGGCAGCAAGCGTGGTGCCGCACCAGAACATCGTGAATCTGCGGGACCATCATCGATCGCACGCCGACATCATCGAGTTCTCCAACCGGACGTTCTACGAAGGGCGCTTGCGGGTGGCGACGCGCTACCAGCACCTCAATCGCCCGCGAAACGCCGAACCCGGTGTGGTGTGGCAAGACGTGAGAGGAAGAGTGACGCGCCCGCCATCCGGTGGCGCCCAGAACGCCCCAGAGGCACGAGCCGTACTGGCGGCGCTCGAAGACCTCATGATCAAGCGCGCCTACAACGGAACGGTCGGTGTCGTGACGCCATTCCGAGCCCAGGCGCAGCTGCTGCGGCAGCTGGTCGAGCGCAGCGACGCGTTGACATCGGCGCGAGAGCGCTGCGAATTGCTTGTCGATACGGTGCACCGCTTCCAGGGAGACGAACGCGATGTGATGTTCTTCTCCCCGGTCGTGTCGAGCGGCACGCCGTCGGGCGCACTCGGCTTTCTCCGCGGCAACGGCAATCTGTTCAACGTGGCCATCACCCGGGCGCGTGGCCTGCTGCAAGTGGTGGGCGACCAGGCGGCGGCATTGTCATCGGGTGTCGACTACCTTGCGAACTTTGCGGCGTACGCGGCGGAGCTCGTAGCGAGCAATGGCGAGCCACGGCAACCCGCTGTCGCGGGACCGCTGAGTGCGGAGTACCCCGTGGTTGCCCGACCCGAACAGGTGTCCGACTGGGAGCGCGTGCTCTACCGCGCGCTCTATGCCGCCGGCGTCCGGCCGATACCGCAGTACTCGGTGGAGCAGTACGACCTGGACTTCGCAGTGATCGTCGGTGACCGCAAGTTGAATATCGAGGTCGATGGCGAGCGCTACCACCGTAGCTGGACTGGAGAGCTCTGCCTGCGTGATCAGCTTCGCAATCAGCGGCTGATCGAGCTGGGATGGGAGGTCAAGCGGTTCTGGGTGTACGAGGTACGTGACAGCCTCGACGAATGCGTCGGTGCGATCAGTCGCTGGGTGGCTGGCGGGAAGGAAATCGCGTGACGACACTCGGCTGGTGTCGTCTCGACGAATCCCCGCGCTGACACGAAGTGCTGGCAGTGCCAGAGCGCACGCAGAACGAGTGGGCGGCACGAGAGCCAACCCCGGGGGACCCTGCGGGGCAAGATGCGACAGCAGGCGGGGGGAGGGCTGTCTGTTTCCCCCGAGGCTGTTGATTGGTGCCGCTTGTCGGCGTCAAGGGGCGCGTGGTTCCTCATTATTCTAGCAATAGGGTTTTTGTTCCCCCATTTGTTCCCCCAGTAATGTGCCGGGGGGGCGTTCAACAATGGAGTCTTGGAGGCCCGAACCGGCTTAGCCGACTCGATCCACCGTTCCTCGGGACCTGCAAGATGGCGCGGACTACTCCTTCGCGTAGCAGCATCAACGCGCCGATGAAAAGCTTCTTCAAGTCGTTGAGGGTAGCGCGCGCGTCTCAGGTGCGCTATCCGACTCGCAGCGAGGCTCGGCTATACACATCGTCTATCGGCTATCGAACGCCGGTCGGCGAAGAACACACCATCATGGCTGCTTGCAATGGTGTACGTTGAATCGAGGCAGGGTCACTTTTCAGGTGGTTGACGCCAGCCGATACCAGACCAACTAGAGTGTGATACACGGTGCCGTCCGCCTCGGGTCGACTTGCGAGCGGCACAGCGGGTCAATCGATTGTCCGCGCCAACCTTGAATGGGCCTGACCCTACGGCGCCAATCCCACGATAATGCGGTACGCTCGTTTGGCGAATGACGACTCCATGGTTCGGCAGTTCGGGAGTCCTCGACGGCGAAAATGATTATCGTCTTGCGACGATGTGATGTCTCTTTCATTCTGGGGAGGATTTGGGTGCCTGCAGCATTTTCACCGCCCCCTGCCGTGGTGCTGCTGAGTGGTGGCTTGGACTCGACCACAGTCCTTGCGATCGCGAAGAGCCTCGGTTTCGAGACATATGCGCTCAGCTTCCGGTATGGGCAGCGGCATATCCATGAGTTGCAAGCAGCGGAGTCGGTCGCCGCGACGCACGGGGTGGCGAAGCACGTGGTGGCGCAGATCGATTTGCGCGAGTTCGGTGGATCTGCGCTCACCGCCGACATTGCAGTGCCCAAGGGGCGCTTGGCCACCGATATGTCGCACGGCATTCCGATCACCTACGTGCCAGCCCGCAACACCGTCTTCCTCAGCTTCGCAGTTGCCTGGGCCGAGACGCTTGGGTCCTCGGACATCTTCATCGGTGTCAACGCACTTGACTACTCCGGATACCCGGACTGTCGTCCCGAGTACATCGCCGCATACGAGACCATGGCGAACTTGGCCACGAAGGCGGGCGTTGAGGGCACAACGCGTCTGAAGATCCACACGCCACTGATTAACCTGACCAAGGCACAGATTGTCCAGGAGGGCCTGCGGCTTGGCGTCGACTTCGCTCAGACCAGTAGTTGCTACGACCCGGGAGTCGATGGTCGCCCTTGCGGCGCCTGCGACTCCTGTCTGCTCCGTGCAAGAGGCTTTGACGAAGCGGGCGTGCTCGACCCGCTGTGCATCCGCTTTGGAATGACATGAGCGTGTCCAGGAAGACCCTGTTTGCCGCAGCGGCCAGCTTCGAAGCGGCCCGCCACGTCGACATCCTGCCGGTCGGGCATCGTTCGCGCCGGCTTCACGGGCACAGTTTCCTTGCCAGCGTGCGATGTGCTTTGCCGCAGGGATGGGCGCGGTTTCCCGGCGGTGAAGTCGATCTGTTGCGGAGCGAGCTCGAGAGTCGAATCGCGCAACTCGACTACCGCCTGCTCAACGAGCAGGTCCAACTGCCCACAGATGAAAACCTAGCACGCTGGGTCCGCGACCATCTGGACGCACCCGGCATCGAGCAGATCGGTATCCAGAGCACTCCGCATGAAGGCGTCGACCTTGATCTCGCGGGGCACGCGCACGTTTGGCGCCGCTACATCTTTCAATCGGCGCATCGTCTGCCGAACGTGCCGCTCGGCCACAAGTGTGGTCGCATGCATGGTCACGGTTTCGAGGTCATCGTCCACGCAGATCACAACCTGGGCAAGGCTGACCTCAGCATCGACTACGACCACCTGGACGCCGTGTGGGCGCCGTTTCACGAACAGTTTAACCACGCGTGTCTCAACGACATCCCGGAACTGAAGAACCCGACCAGCGAGCTGATCTCAAGCTGGTTGTGGGAGCGAATGCGTCCCCAACTGCCCGAGCTCTCGTGGATCACCGTCTACGAAACCGCATCTTGCGGGGCCAACTTCGATGGCACGCACTACCGGATATGGAAGGACCTGACCCTCGACAGCTCGCTGCAGTTGAGGCAAGCGCCTGCCGGCGATGCTCTGCGGCGAATCCATGGCCACACCTACACGCTCCGCCTCCACCTGTCGGCGCCGCTAGACCAGGTGATGGGCTGGACGATCGACTTCGGCGACGTCAAGGAGATCTTCAATCCGATCTTCAGGGCGCTGGACCATCAGCCGCTGCACGAGATTCCCGACCTCGCGGACTGCGATACGGCTAGTATCGCCCATTGGATCCTGGAGAAGGCTCGCGCGCAGTTACCCCAGTTGGACCGTGTCGATCTCTACGAGACCCGCGGTTGCGGAGCGATCGTGAGTGTCGGCGAAGAAGGCCCGGCCCTGCCGGTCTGACGATGACGTATTCGGTCAAGGAGATCTACTACACACTGCAAGGTGAAGGCGGGCAGGCCGGACGTGCCGCCGTCTTCTGCCGCTTCGCGGGTTGCAACCTCTGGACCGGTCGTGAAGAAGATCGCGCGAAGGCCGTGTGCCAGTTCTGCGATACCGAGTTCGTCGGTACCGATGGGCCGGGGGGCGGCAAGTTCGCGACCCCCGAAGCGCTGGCGACGGCCGTGGCTTCGCATTGGCCTCGGAACAAGGGCGGCAAGCCCTTGGTGGTTTGCACTGGCGGCGAACCGCTGCTCCAATTGGACGAACCGGCCATCGGCGCCTTGCACGCCGAGGGCTTCGAGGTGGCGGTCGAATCCAACGGCACCCAACGCGCGCCCGCCGGCCTCGACTGGATCTGCGTCAGCCCCAAGGCCGGGGCCGAGGTGGTGTTAACACGCGGCACCGAGCTCAAACTGGTCTTCCCGCAACCGAGTGCGATGCCGGAGCAGTTCGCAGGGCTAGACTTTAGGCACTTCTTCCTGCAACCCATGGATGGGCTTGAGCAGAAGCGCAACACCCGCCTCGCCATCGAGTACTGCCTTGCTCACCCACAGTGGCGCTTGAGTGTGCAGACGCACAAGGTTATTGGCATCGCATGACGAGGCCCAGCGTCATCTCGGTGGATACATCCACGCAACGGGCCGAAGGGCTTTCGGGAGGTAAAGCGGGTGCCCCGGATGCCTGGCGCCGGCCTCGCGAAGGCAGTGCAGGTGGGGTTTCAATGTGCGAACCCGTCAGCAACAAGCGGTCGTCTTCCGGGCCGACCGGCTCCACAGCCGCCTTCAGGTCTTTCGGCCTGGTGTCGCCCGGAAGGCGAACCGGTTGGTCATGCATGGCGCGCCGTAGCCCCAATCCTGGGCATAGGCGATGCATCGCCGCACCGTCGGGTGGTCGGCCTTCTCGTCGGCCGTGCTCGGATTCAAACACATTAGCATCACGTAGCCCCGCTCAGGCGCCCCGCGGCGCGATGGATCGTACAGGTAGTTCGGCGAGATGAGAATTTGGCCTCGAGCTCCATGGAATCATGTCGGTGCGGGAAATGATCCCCAAGATGTCATGATGACGTAGACCCAATCACAAGAACTGCAGCTCACGTGTCCCAGCTCCGTATCCTCGTTCTCACCTCTTGCACCGGCGAGAAGTCCGTCGAGTCAGTCCACCAACTGACACTCGACGACTTCCGCGAAGGTGCGATGCATGTGTCCGCCTGCGAGCGGCGTCTCGCTCATCTGATGGTGCCCGCGGAAGCGCTCTACTCCGGCATGCAGCACCACCGCCTCATGCGCGGGGTCGAAGCGGTGCGGTCGCAGCCGGGCCTTGCCATTGATCTGAACATCGTTTCGGCGGGTTATGGATTGGTGCCCGGTTCGCGCAAGGTGGCACCGTACGAGGCCACCTTCATCGGGATGAAGAAGGCGGAGGCGCGAGCCTGGGCAAGCCAGTTGAATCTGGCGGCGGATGCGCGCGCGCTGCTCGGGATACGGTACGAACTCGGACTGGTGCTCCTAGGGGACGACTACCTGGACGCACTGGCCCTCGACGAGACCGTGAAACTCGGCGGGCCGACGTTGCTGTTCTGCGGCAAGGCTTCGGCGTCACGTCTCCCAGCACTGCAGGGATTGAGGCCGATTGTGCTGGCGAACAAGGACGCGACGCGCTTCTCTTGCGGCATGGTCGGCATCAAGGGCGAGTTGGCGAGCCGAGTGCTGGAGCGATTGACCCGTGACCCGCGCCACCTGGCCGCATTCGCGGCGCCAAACGGTGACCTGCTGGACGATCTCGCGGGCACTGCCGCGGTCAAGAAGGCGTCACGTGCTCCGATGCGCGCGAATCCGGACGTCGACCGAGTCATCGACATCCCGGAGTCCTGGTGGCAGAAGCCTCACCGCGAGAAGGTTAGGTACTTCATTCCCGAATGGGACGATTTGGTCGACCCAGGCTACGACTTCCAGACGGACTCACACTCCGGTGGAACCGGCGACTGGTCCAACCAGGTCTACGCCCACCAACTCTACGGTGAGCCCAGTTACGACGGCTTGTTGGTGAGCAGGGCCGTGGCGCAGAAGAGTAAGAAGAAAAACGCTCGCGTGACGGAACTAGGGATCCACCGATTCCTTCGCGTGCCGCGTAGGTTTCCCGTGATGGGCGATTGTGGTGCCTTCGATTACATCGACCAGAAGGAACCGCCGTACACGACCGAAGACGTGCTCGACTACTACACGCGACTCGACTTCGACTACGGGGTATCCGTCGACCACTTGATCGTCCCGGCCTTCTACGAGGACAAGCAGTTCCGGTACGACCTGACCATCGCAAACGCCGCCGACTTCTTGAGGCAGCATCGTCAACTTGGCCTGAAGTGGGAGCCTATCGGCGCAGTCCAGGGATGGGATCCGGCCAGCTATGCGCTCGCGGCTGGGCAGTACGCCAAGATGGGCTACCGCTACATCGCGCTTGGCGGGTTGGTTCGTGCCCAGACGCCAGAAATCCTCGCTACCATCGAGCGGGTGCGGCAAGTGGTGCCGCCTGACATGGCGATTCATGTGCTCGGCTTCTCGCGCTTCAACGCGCTGCGTGAGATCGCCAAGCTCGGGGTCAACTCGATCGACAGTGCTTCCATGCTTCGCAAGGCCTGGCTCGGCGCCAAGCTCAATTACTTCACGCTAGACGGGTGGTATTCGGCGATTCGCATTCCTCAGGCGGAAGGAAGCTTCAGGGCCACGCGTCTGAAGCAGAGCTCTGCCGTCACCCCCGAGCAACTTCACAAGCTGGAGCAGGACTGCTTGCGTGAACTGCGCAACTACGCAGCAGGCTCAGGCCACGTTCCCGCCAGCCTGTTGCGGCACCTCCACGAATACGACGTCCTCGTGGCCGGCGAGCGTCCCGGCACCGAGGACGCGATTCGCCGAACGCTGGAGGATCGGCCCTGGCAGAAGTGCGGTTGTGCGATCTGCCAGGCTTCTGGTGTCGAAGTAGTGATCTTCCGTGGCAACAACCGCAACCGACGCCGCGGCTTTCACAATACTCATGTCTTCTACCAATTGCTGCAGAAGGTGATGGCAGGGGAGCGAATCCCGTTCATCGACGGTGATCAGCTCGAGTTGCCGATGGAGGAGCCCGCAGAGGCATGACATGGACTTCGACTTCCTCGACCGCGAACTGTTGAACGTCACGCGCGACGCCGTCGTGCAGTTCAAGAGCGTGGTCGAGGGTGCGCGGCCCAACGACCAGGAACTGCGCGCGCTGTACAAGCGGATCCGGCCTTACGAGCACACAAGGGCGCTGGACGCCGAGTTCGTTGTCTCGGCCGTCGACGGCTCTGGCGAGTTTCCGGTGCTGCAGCAGGACGACGTTTTCCTGCACTTCGCCATCGCCGCCGGCGCGGCCTACCAAACCGAGTCGCACCGCCAGCACAAGCTGACGTCTCTGCATGCACTCAACCCCATCTTCAAGCAGTACGTGCTGCTTTCCGACGACAGCCGGGTCGTCATCGAGAGCTACAAGCAGTACCTCCAGGCCCTGACGGGCCTCACGCTGAAGGACCTGGTCAAGGCATCGGACTACTGCGAGGTGTTCAACCGATTCAGCCGCGAGAAGCTGAATCCGAGCCAGGTGACCTGGGAGCGCTTCCCGTTCGCCAAGGCATCCCAGGTGGCCACCCACGCCTACCTGTTGCGGTCGATGGCTGAATTGGGCATGGCGTTGCGCATGCTAGAAGGCAAGCCGCGCTACCTGCTGCTCGATACGTCCCTGGTGTACTTCTTCCTTGGCGAGCAACCCTACCTGCCCGAATTGCTGAAGCGCACGCTGATCACGCGCGCCGCGCAGCAGGGCACAGGCGTGGTCGCGCTGTGCAAGTCGCACAACCTCCCCAACGGGGACCTGATCGCGCGACACGCCAAGGACGAACTGGGCCACAAGGACCACTGGTACCTGCGCCTGCCGTCGGAGGCACTGGGGGAGCCCATCCCGGCGTTCCTGCAAGACCGGGAGATTCCGCCCAAGCTCAGTGTGTCCTATCTCTTCAAATTCCACGCCACGTCGTTCCCGATGCGGATCGACGTCGACGCGCAGTGGTGGCAGCAGGTCATCGGTGGCGACGAGGCGCGCGAGAAGTCGTTCTTCAATGACCTGGATTTCACCTGCCACGAGGTGCGCAGCTACGGTTACCCTTATCCGATGCGTGCGGCGCATCGGTCGGCCAGCCTGACCAAGCAGGAGCGCAAGGCACTGAAGGACATCCTGCTGCAGCACGCGCAGCGCGAGGGCCTGATGCGCGGTGTGCTGGCGGCAGACCCGGAAGAACTCCACATGGGAGGCCTGTGAATGGACTATGGGGAGATCGTCGACGCGCTTGGGCGTGACGAGTTCTTCGGAGTGCTGGCGGGAGCGTCGACGACGGAGATCGTCGTCTACGCCCGCAACCTTGACACATCGATCGGTGACCTCTTCCTGATCCCGTCTGACCGCGGTGGAGAACGGGTCTACCTGTTCAGGATGACGCAGTACGCCAATGTGCTGCGCCGCGAAGAGGACATGGACCCGATGGCCAAGAACCTGCTGGCCATGGACGACCCCTACTACGCCGACGACTTCCAGCAAGACCAGATGCTTCGCCTGTCGGGCACGCTGCTGGGCTACTCGGAGGTGGGCGCTGTCGGGCACTGGGTCTTCAAGTCCCCGCGCAAGCTTCCGGCGCACCTGTCGAAGGTCTACAAGGTGGGGCACGGCAGCGAGGAGGCCGTGGACCGGCAGCAAGCCTGCCTGGCCGAACTGCTGGCCACGCAGCTGGGCCATGGCGTCTTCGTCGGTCATCTGCTGGCAGGCGAACGGGCGCTGACCGGCGTGCCGGTGTCGATCCCGGGAGAGTATTTCGCGCACCACCTGGGCATCTTCGGGCGCACCGGCACCGGCAAGAGCAACAACCTGATGGTGCTCATCCGGTCCATCTACGCCAACAACCAACGTCTGCACCGGCAGCCCCGGGCCGAGTGGGGCGCCAACGACCGCTTGGTGTCCCTCTTCGCCGTCGATCCGCACGACGAATTCGCCAAGTGGAAGCCGGGCTCCGCCGGGGGCATCTGCAAACTGGTGGTGGACATGGCACCCGCGGAACGTGCGGCGCTCGTCGAGCCCTTCTACTACCTCTCGTGCCGCGAACAGGCCAGCATCCAGGCCGACCCCTCCATCGCCGCCCTTGGACGGCGCGTGCGCCTGCACCGCAAGGACATCGCACCCGAGGACGTGATCTCGATCATGGAGTTTTCAGACATCATGTCCTCGGCGGCGGAAGCCATCGGCGACGAGTACGGCGAGGACTGGATCTGTGCCATCCTCAGCGGCGACGTGCAACCCGACGAGAACCTCATCCACAAGGCGTCTCTCGCCGGCCTGAACCGGCGCCTGGGCTTCCTGGCTGGTAGTCGCTCGAACCTGGTGCCCAACGGTACCGAGTACGAATCATCGCTCGCCGACGTCGTGCTGGCGCTCGAAGGCGGCCGCGTGCTTGACGTGGACACCTCGCTGATGACCGAAGTGGAGCAGTTTCTGCTGACCACTGTCGTCGCGCGCACTCTGTTCGCGCTGCGCAAAGCCCTCAAGAGTTCGCGCGACCTAGGAAGCTTCCTGGGCACCGGGCGTAGCCTGGGCGAGATCGACCGCCACCTGCCCGCGCAGACGTCGCTAAAGGCCGAGTTGAAGGCGCGGCTGGGCGGGCCTGGCTCGCCCTATGCGGATGCCGAAGGCCGTCTGCGCGGGTTGGGCGAGCTGCCCGCAGTCAACATCATCGTCGAGGAGGCGCCGTCCATCCTCAATCCGGCCCGATTGCGATTCGGATCCGTCTTCCGCGACATTTCGCGCCAGGGCCGCAAGTTCGGCCTCGGGCTCACCGTGGTGTCGCAGCAGGTCACTGAGATCGACGACGGTATCCTCAGTCAGATCAACACCGAAATCACGTTGGCATTGGGCAACGAGGACGAGCGCCAAGCGGCCGTGCACACGGCCAGCAACGATATTTTCCCGTTCAAGCGGGAACTACAGGTGATGGGCACCGGGCAGGCTATCCTGTCTGCCAGTTACAAGAGCGTGCCCCTCCCTGTACAGATCCCAGAGTTCTTCTAGCGCAATGCCGTTGAAAGGCGGAACAACACATGGCATTGACGGAAACTGAGCTCAAGACCCGACTTGGACTGATCCTGCAAGGCGTGCTTGCCGAGGCGATACGGCAGGCGAGCTACACGGCCGTTCAGGATTATCAGTACGACGCGACCTGCGAAAGGCCGGACTTCCTGATTCCGGACCATACGAAACCCCGCTACATGGTCGAGGTGCATCAGACCGAGGCACGGGACTCGTTCAGGATGAAGATCCTGCGTGCCTTCACGGCAGTTGCCGAGGCCAAGGCTCACTACGGAGAGAAGATAGTATCAGTCAACGTGCTTTTTGGTGATCCCGATCTCGAGCTCCCCGCCAGCAACGTGCGAGCGCTTTGCGGCATCTTCGACGTCAACCTAGTGCCGCGCAGGGATGCGACCGATAAGACTGCGATCGCTCGTCTCGAGACTTCTGCGGCAGCCGCTGCGGCTGATGAGGACTACACGAAGCGCACAAATGCGGCTATCGAAGACGTGATCCGGGCGCACCCGAAGGCGGTGACGACGCTTGCGGACCTCGTGAGCAAGACTCTCGCGTCTGCGCCCGCGCGGGTCGAGTTATTCCCAATTTGGAAGGCCGAGCGCGACAGAGTCAGAAGACTCCTTCCCGCGCCGAAGGCTGGCGCACCAACCTACTACAAACGTGGCCTGCTCGGTGGATTGTTCTTGTCCGACGCCGACTTTGCTGAACTGATCGCAAGGAAGGATCCAGAAAAGTGCTCCGTGGCGCTACGGACGCAACTGGTTGCGACTGGGCTGGCAAGCGTCACCGAAGAAATTGACGGCGATCGGTACTCTCTTGACCCTCAGTTCGCACGCTTCATGGCGGACGGCAAGGCACCTACACTTCGTGAGCTTTGTAGAGCGGATCTGGCGAGAACTGAAACTCTCAATTCGTTCTTTGAGGACATTCGGGATGCCGCGCGAAGAAAGAAAATGGTCCAAAGCTTCCTTAAAGAAGCACGTCGTGGATCTGCCCGACTCGGTGTTGCATTACTAGAGTCTTTGAAGAAGGGCCACGCGCTTGGGGTTGAGCATTCGCGGTGTTGGATAGCGGATCTGATGCCGTTGGTAGTCGACAAGAGCCACAACTATTTTAATCGCAGGATGTATACGCATCCAGACTACGATATTCCTCTGGGCAATCCATATAACAACATGGCGATTCGGGCCCCTCGGCTCGGTGGCGACGTAGCGCTGCTCGCAAAATTGAGCAAGCTGGCTTGCGGCGTCTTCTTCGAACTAATCGACTCTGAGGGCATCGAGTTGAGCGCCCTCGACGAAGAGGTCCTGTCAGCCAGACTTCTTGATTTTAGACTCGACGCGGCGATCAAGTTGCGCAAGCTGGATCCCTTACTGCTAGTTGCGGCAGACGTTGCGGCTGAATATGGGCTGGACGTAAGAGTGGAGAAGATTGCAGGCGTGATTTCCGATCTTGCCGATGAGGCAGGCGTCGGTGCGTTTCGGGTTCCAGTCCTGACGCACACAGCCTCAGGGCGAAAGATATTGATGAATGTTGTGGCTGTTCATGATCAGAACGGCGACCACAAGTCGAAGGAGTGGGGCGCGCGCCGGCAAGCTACGCACTATCGATATCAGAGTGGAAAGGTGAGTGGGTCCGCGTACAGCGACGGGCTATTCATTCTTGACGGTGAGTGGGAGGACAAGGACGTTGCCAGGTTGTATCGATCGGGGTGGAACCATATATGCCGCCTCAGCGACTTGGAGACGACCCTCAAGCACATCTTTGGTTTGAAGGGGAAGGCTAAGGGAAGGAAGAAGCCGAATCCCTCTGTCGTGTTCGAAAGTGACGAGGAGGCCGGTTAGTTGGGCGATTGGTGCGCTAGCGGGTCGTACTAGTGTGGTGCATCTTCGAAAGCTCCAAGATTGCAGGAAGGGGATGAGTGAACGACATGAAGGTCTTTGGACCTGAGGCCGGATGAACCTAGGGCGCGATAACTCTCGCGCCCAGACCTGTAGCCATTTCATTGACAGCCCGAGGGACATAAATGTCCCTCGGGTTTTTTTGCGTCCGTGAAGTCTGTCGAGCATCGTGTCGGCGACAGCATTCGCAAGACTCGCGAGTCCAAGGGCCTTTTGCAGAGGGAACTGGCTGCGGCGGCGGGACTTCCTCTTCGCACGATCGGCCGCATCGAGCGCGGCGAGGTCGACGTCCGCCTATCGACGCTCGCCAAGATCGCCGTAGCGCTGGGTGTACCGCTGAAGGAGCTGATGCCTTGACGCTGGCCGAGTTGCTCACGCTGCTGTTCCCGCCGGGCAGCCCCAAGTCCTTGACGCCGAAGCAGGCGGCCATCCTGCAGCACCCGCAAGGGCCGGCCTGGGTGATGGCCGGGCCGGGTTCCGGCAAGACCGAGGTGCTCACGCTCTTCGTGCTGCGCCTGCTGTACGTGGAGGGCGACCCCGTGCAGGCGCAGCGCGTGCCACCCGAGTCGATCTTCGTGACCACGTTCACCGAGAAAGCCGCGCGCAACCTCGAAGACCGCGTTGCCTCCTACCGTGCCCGCATCGTCGCGGCTCGGCCCGCGCTGGCGTCGGTGGATGTCTCCAAGTTGCGCATCGGCACCTTGCATGGCCTATGCAACGACCTGCTGCAGGAGTACAGGGCACCGGGTTACCAGAATGTGCGGCTGATGGACGAGTTCGAGCAGGCGCTCTTCGTCCGCGAGCACGTCAGCCTGATCAAGACGCCCAACCCGCCGGCGGAAATGGCGTTCTGGCGCGACTTCCCCTGGCTGTTCACACCCCAGCAGTGGCAGCCCACGCGTGCCTTCCCGCCGTCACGGTGGAACAGCACACATGCGCTTGTCAAGTTGCTGAACCGCATCGTCGAGGACCGCGTGTCCGTGCCGGCGCTGCGTGCTGCCGGCGGGCAGTTGGCGGTGCTGGCTGACCTCTACGACGAGTACGTCCAGCATCTGGCCCACACGTACCGCTGCGACTTCTCACAGCTGCAGGCGCGCTTCCTCGAGTTCCTGCAGTCGCCATTGGGTGGCGCCTTCCTGAACGGCGACGGCACGCCCGCCAACACCGGCATCCGGTGGGTGTTGGTCGATGAGTACCAGGACACCAACCCAGTGCAGGAGGCGATCTACTTCCACTTGGCGGCGCGGCAACCGCACAACCTGGTCGTGGTGGGCGACGACGACCAGGCGATGTACCGCTTCCGCGGTGGCTCGGTTGAGTGCATGGTGACGTTCGACGATGCCTGCCAGGCCTATCTCGGACTGCCCAAGGCTTCGGTGGCTCTCTTTGACCTGACCGACAACTTTCGCTCGCATCCGGACATCGTGCAGTTCTTCGACGACTACATCCGGGCGTTCCCCGTGATGGCGCTGCCGGGGGCTCGGTCGCCGAAGCCATCGATCACGGCGCGCCGCGTGATCGCGCACGCGTACCCGCCAGTCGGCGTTCTGGCCGGCGCTACGCTCGACGGGGTCGCGGCGCTGTTTGCCCAGATGGTTCGCGGCTTGGTCGATACCGGCGTGGTCAACGACCCGAGCGAGTGCTGCCTGCTGCTGAAGAGCACCAAGGAGTCGCCCATGAACGCGGGCAAGTACGTCGCCGCACTTCGCGACGTCGGGCTCGAGGTCTACAACCCGCGCAACAAGGCGTTCACCGAGCAAGAGGAGGTGCAGGGCCTGCTGGGTGCGTTGCTGGCGGTGTTCGACCCCGATCGGCGCTTTGCACTGGACCCGGCCACAAGCAACTCGATACCGCGCGCCGAGCCCGACTTGCGGGCCACTTTCGATGGGCTGGCGGCGGCGTACCCCGCGCTTCAGGCGTACGTGAGCAAGGCCGTGGCCGCAGTGCGCGCTAAGCCGGGCCAGCCACTCGATGCGAGCTTGCAGGAGGTGGCGTACTACATCCTGGGCCTGGAACCCTTTGCCAGCTGGCTCGACGACCCCGTGCGACGGGTGCGTCTGGGGAAGCTTACGAAGTTGCTCGAGGCGTACAACTCCATGCCCGTGCTCGACCCGGCCACCGGGTTGCCGCGCCCCGGTGTCACACGCGGATTCCTCAAGTCATCGGCGCACTATCCTGGAGAGATCGTCGGCGGTTGGCTGGGCAGTTTCTACCACCTGTTCCTCGGCTACGTGCTGGACGCAGGTTTCAACGACGAGGAAGACGACGACGTGATCTGCCCGCCGGGCCGGGTGCCTGTGATGACGATGCACCAGTCTAAAGGCCTGGAGTTCCCGTTTGTGTTCGTCGGGCACATGGGTGAGAACCCTCAGGTCTCGGCCAGCCACGAGATGGAGACCCTGTTCTCCGGGTATCCCGCCAATCCTGCGCGCGCGTTCATTCGTGCGCCGGCGGCGCAGCGCGCCGAGATGGACCTGATCCGTCAGTACTACGTCGCGTACTCCCGCGCCAAGTACGCGCTCGTGTTGTTGGGCACGGCAGGCCACTTCAACAAGCAGGCCGTGCCGCTGGGGCCGGCGCGGCATTGGGCCCGGCACCGCACGGTGCCGCTGTGAGGTGACGCATGAGCGCTGCGAGCAACTTCCCCAAGAGCCTGGTGGTACCCGAAGTCGCCACGCCCGGTCGGCCGCGTTACAGCCTGACATCGGACATCATCGGCTTTCGCAAGTGCAGGCGCCAGTACGGCTACTTCGGCAACGACGGGTTCGTGCCGGCGCAGGCCGTACAGATCTTCTTCGGGCAGGTGATCCACCAAGTGCTGGACCGCTGCCATCGGCACTTCAGTGGCCTGTTCGGGCACCCGAAGGGCACGATGCCGACTGACGGCGACATCGACACGTACTTCGCCGAGGTGGAGCAGGCGCTGCGCGCCCACGGCATCCGTCCGGCGTCTCCGATCGTGGCAGACCAGGCCTTGCGGGTCTTGAAGACCTTCAATTCTGTCGAGGGACCGACCCTGTACCCGCGTGTGATTGACACCGAGTACCGGCTCGAGTCCGAGCGCGGCAGCTACATCCTGCGAGGTGTCGTCGACGTGCTGGCGTCGGATGCCGCCGGCGAAGCCGAGATCTGGGACTATAAGGGCACCGACATGCCGCCTTTGTCATCGACGTCGCTGCGCGACTACGAGTGGCAGATGAGCGTGTACGCGGAGCTCTACAAGGTGAAGGCGGGCCGATATCCGGCACGTGCAGTGCTCTACTTCCTGAACGAATTGAAGACGAAGCCCGGCGACCCTCCGATCACCAAGCGGCCGATGCGCGCCGTGCACGTGGTCGATTTCAAGCGCGCCGGCTTCGAACCGGACGGCACGCCGACACTGGTGAAGCAGGGCTTGGACGCCTTCGACCTCACCGCTGCCGACATCAGTGCCTGCAAGGTCGCTCAGCGGTGGGACCCGCCAGCAGCCGGCGATCTGCCCGACGAGAAGACGTGCGACATCTGCGATATCCGGTGGAGCTGCAAGGCGCAGCCGCCGGGGAAGTACAAACCGCGGATGCCGATCTGAGCACCACACCAATCAAAGGGAGCTCGATCAGGAATGAAGGCCGGACCCATCGAGATCGGGCGTCTGCTGCAGAATCGGCAGCGCTTCTGCGTGCCGATCTACCAACGGCACTACGTTTGGACCAAGCTGCGGCAATGGGAGCCCTTTTGGAACGATCTGCGAACCAAGGCCATCGAGTGTCTGGCTGGCCGTGAGCGGCGCTTTTCGCACTTCATGGGCGCCGTTGTGCTGGAGACCCGGGGCGGATTCTCGGCAGGAAGAGTGCCGGCGTTTCAGGTCGTGGACGGTCAGCAACGCCTAACAACCTTCCAGATCTTTCTCGCGGCGGCGCGGGACTACGCGCTGCAGTCCGGATTCGCGGCCACGGCCGAAAAGATCAAGGATTACCTACTGAACGACAAACCGCACCTGATGGAGGATCCCGAAGTCGAGGTGTACAAGGTCTGGCCCACGCAGTACGACCGGCAGATGTTCATCGACATCGTCACCCTGGGGCGAAAGAAGCTCCGAGGCAAGTACTCAGAGTGGTTCTACACCAACCGCGACAAGGTTTACGAGTACAAGTCGGTGCCGAATCTGCTGGGTGCCTACGGCTACTTCTTCGACCGAATCAAACACGCAGTCGAGACGGACGACCTCGACGACGAGTTTGCCGGTGCTGTGGAGGACGAGGGCGACGGGACTCATCCCGACTCCGGAGCGACTGCCGACGCCAAGGAGCGTGAACGAAAGGTTGACGCGATCTGGCAGGCCCTGGTCGAAGAGTTCAAGGTTGTCGAGATCGTTCTCGAAGACGGCGACGACGCACAAGTCATCTTCGAGACACTCAACGAACGTGGGGAGCCCTTGCTGGCGGCAGACCTCGTCCGCAACAACATTTTCCACCGTGCGGATGCGGCAGGCGAGAAGGCCGAGCAGTTGTTCGCCGCGCACTGGAAGCCATTCGAGGATCCGTTCTGGAGTGTCGAGGAGAAGCAGGGTCGGTACAAGAAGCCACGGGTCGAGTTCTTTCTCTCCAACTTCATCGCTGGCCAGATTGCGAGCGACGTAAACGTCAGCAAGTTGTTCAGTGAGTACAAGGCCTACCTGAAGCCGCGAAAAGGCGCGGGGGAGCCTCGGTACGCCACGGTCGCCGACGAGATCAAGCATCTGTCGCGCATGGGCACTGTCTACCGCGAGCTGATAGAGCGGAACACTGGCAGTGAACTCGCAACGTTTGCGCGACGCTTGCTACCGTGGGATGTCACGACTGCCTATCCGCTGGCCATGCGCATCTGGACTACGGATTCGATGGCGCCTGACGAGAAGGGCGAGTGCCTACGCATGTTGATTTCGTTGGTCGTGCGCCGAGCTGTTTGCGGGTTGACGACAAAGAACTACAACAAGTTCTTCTTGATGGCGGTTTCGCACCTGGACCAGGATGGATGGACTGCATCCAACCTAGCGGCCTTCCTTCTGAGACAGAGCCAGGAGTCCGGGCGTATGCCGCGGGACGAAGAGTTTCGAGAGAGGTGGCTATCGGCACCGGTGTATCGTGACTTGACGCCTGGGCGCGTGCGTGCAGTGCTGGAGGAGATCGAGCGCGTGAAGCGGACCGCTTTCCACGAGACCGATCGGTTGGCCAACTACTTGACTGTCGAGCATGTCATGCCAACGAACTGGTTCGCCTCGTGGCCACTTCAAGATGACTACAAGCCGTCGCAACAGGAGCTCATCGACGCCGCCTATGCGACGATCGAAGGGGATTCCGTGGTCGGTCGGGTCGTGAGGCGCCGGCGTCTCAAGGACAGCTTCGGTAACCTGACCCTGTTGACGCAGCCTCTGAACAGCGCCGTCAGCAACGGACCCTACGAGGATAAACGCGTGGCGATCGCGGAGCATTCGCTCTTGGTGCTCAATCGCGAGCTGATCAAGTCGGATCGCTGGGACGAAGACGCCATCATGTCACGCGGGGCGCAACTGTATGAGAGCGCCAAGCAGATCTGGCCACTTCCGTCTTCGCCGTCGGCAGATTGATGTGGGAAGGCGTCGTGTTCTTGTTTACCCGCTCGATAGCGCGCACGAGGCTCTCAAGGTTATGCAGGGCCAGCGCCATTCGATTGGCCTCTCCCTCGAGAGCCAGATAGTCATCGCCAAGACGACAGGCAATTCGACTGGTAAGCGGCCGGTCGCCCGACCGAGCGTCCAGGCATGACTCGTCCGTGGTTTCAGCCAGTACCTTGCCTTCAACTGCCGATCGGACGTACGAACTACTGTCGAATGAATCGGCACCCGCCTGGATCAGGGAGCGAATGAGAATCGGACTCCCCATTCCAAAGACGTGAAGTGGACGATTCGAGTCCACCGAGCGAATCGCTCGGACAATCTGCACGATCTCGTCAGGCCGCTTGACTCGCGGCACCATGCCGCCCAACGCAAAGCCGTCGAACGGGTACGGGGCGAGGGCTTGCGTCATTCGCATAGCGGACTCAGCATTCCAGGCCTGGATGGACGCAAAGAGCAGGAAGTCGCGCCGCCTTCGGGCGTTTAGTGCCCACATCGCGTTCTCTAGCGTGCACGCCTGCCGGTGAGCGGCCTGCTCAGCAGGCATGTCCAGTGGAATCAGGAAATCTACCGTTGCACCGATGTCGGCATGCTTCTCCTGAAACGACAAGACGTCGGGCGGTGCGATCTCGTCGCCTTCCCTCGTCTTGATGCAAGAATAGTCAGATCGCCGCTCGATGCAGGAGCCTTCGAACAGACTGGCGAAGCCGCCCGAGTCAATGAAGACGACACCCTTGGGTCGGTCGGTCATCTTCTTTGCGTAGTGGTAGCTGAGCATCACTCCCGGAGCAAGGCGGTGCAGATAGGGCCTGACAAGGTCATCCAGGGGGAATCGCCCGCCAAAGGTCGTCACGGGAAAGAATGCCGGTAGCGTGAGAGTGATCCCTCGCACGGAAATCGACCGTCCCATCATCGTCGCCTTCGCGCCGCTTCGGCATGAGGACGGTCAGCGTCGGCAGCGCTAGGCCCAACCATGGATGCGCGTCCCATGTATCTATCCAGCAGTCGACCAGCGTTCATCCACAAGTCCCCTACCGCATACCGCAGCGGTCTATCGCGCTGTGGCCGACTGAAGGCGTCGAGGATGGGCCGTATATCGGCATCATCGTGGAGCGCCAGCTTCGCCCTGATTACGTGTTTGCACAGGAACTGCCCCCTAGCAAAGTCTGCGCAATCGCAGATGTAGCTTCGGGTTCGTGATGCATCCTCATTGACTTGAATGGTGTGCGGCTCAGTGCCGCCGCTCACGCGGACGGCCTCGGCAGACAAGTGGTCGATCGTGAGTTCCAGCGCCCGACGCAAACGGTACGGATCGACTCGCAGGGGTGCTGTGGCACCAGGCCAAGGATCCACATGCCGTTCGCGGCTCGCCGATGCGATTGACCTGTACTGGGGTGTGTGAACCGACTCGTTCCGGGCCGACGCGAGGATGCGCTCGGCCGTCTTCGCGCTGATGCCGAGAAGGTCGGCCAGGTGCTCGGCGCTGTAGTTGGCAACCTCGGCCGCCGCGAAGATGCCTTCGGCACACAGCCGTTGCGCCCGCTTCGCACCGACACCTTCAATGTTGACGAGCGAAACTGCGCCTTTGGGTATGCCGTACTCCACCATGAGTCTGAGGCTCTTCACCACGCCTTCGTGAAGAGACGGGGTTGGTGGTCCCGGTGCCTCCTCACCCTCGTGTTCTTGCAGAAACTGCTGGCGGTTGAGTACTGCGAAGATTCGCTGAGCGGCTTCGAGCAACCACAAGGTGTTACGTTTCAGGGCCTGCAGGTCGGCAGGGTAGCAGTCGTGGCGCTCGGCAAGTGCAGATATCTCTTCGAGCCGCGTATGTGCCTCGAGAATCGCACTGCACTTAATTGCCGACAGCAGCGCTTGATCCGTGCACGTTCTTCGCAATGCCGCGACATCGACCGCAGGCCAGTCGAGCAGGTGGCTCGGCGTCAACTGTATCGCATCGCCGAGATCATCGATCTCCTCGAAATTGAATCCAAGTTTGGGAGTGACTTCATCCGAGAGGCAGATGGCTAACAGGAGATCGAAGTCGGTAGGTTGACTGACTTGGGCGTAGACCTGGGACAACATCACCACGGTGTCGGGCGACAGTGACATCTGGGTCGCTATCCGTCCAAGGGCCGTGTGACTGAGGTATGTCTGCTCGTCCTTCGCGACTTCCTTGACCAGACCGCCCTTGACGAGCAGTCGAACCGTTGACGAAAGATTCCTCTGTCCGCCTTGGTGACGCCAGAGGGTTCGGCCGGCGAAGTTGACCTCCAGGTGTCGCTCGGAGATCGACAGGCGGCTCGAAATGTCGTGAAGTACCTCCCGCCCGAGATGAGCTGACGAGAAGAGCCCTGACCGAACCGGCTCGGGGGAGCCTCGGATCAGGTCGTCTGCACTGCCGTCCCAGATCGGCGCGAACAGCACGCACTCACCCTGGGTGTCGAGTCCAGGCCGGCCTGCGCGTCCTGCGAACTGTAGGTAGCGTTGAACGCGCAGCGGGCGAAACGCATCCCCCTCGAAGGCGTAGTTGTCGTAGACGACGACCTTCCTCGCCGGGAGATTGACGCCCATCTCCAATGTCGATGTGGCGACGACGGCGTCGAGTTGTCCAGATCGCATTCGCGCATGCACCAACGCCTGTTCCTCGGAAGGCAGTCCCGCGTGTGTGAAGGCGGCTGTGAACTGGTGTGCCTGTAAGTGCGCAGCGAGCAACTCCGCTCGACGTCGAGAATTGACGAAGACCAACGTGCGCCCACCGACCGCTCTCGTCTCTACAACCTCCTCGACGAGGTGTTCCGGTTTGTCACTAGGGCGCTTGTACCTATGCAAGCGGTGACCTACAGGTACGGGGCGCCACTGCGTCTGGTAGAGGCGAGCGCCCAACCAAGCGGCCACCTCTGCGGCGTTTGACAGCGTGGCAGATAAGCCAACGATCCTGATGAACGGGTTGACACGCTCAATCCGCCCGATGAGGGATTCGAGTGCCGGGCCACGTGAAGGATCTCCCAGGAGGTGCAACTCGTCGATCAGTAGCACGCCAAGCCCGCTGATCCAGTCGAGATGATGCTTCCAAGCCCCGAGGTACGACGCCAGCTTCTCCGGTGTGAAGAGCATGAGGTGCTCTCCAGTTGCTGGCCTATGTCCCAGGTTTGTGGCGCCGGTGTAGGCCCTGACGGTTCGACTTGCGTACCGCGTCGACCAGTCAGCCACGCGTTCCTCGACAATTGCCTTAAGCGGCGCGACGTAGGCTGCGGTTAACCCGCTCGCCCATGCCTTCTCAATGGCCCACTCGCCCATCCGGGTTTTGCCGGAGCCGGTTGGGGCGCAGATGAGCCAGTGTTCATCGGATTGCCCGTAGCCAGCCTCAATGAGTCCGCGCTGCGAGGGGAAGAGGTGAATTGGGTCGGGCGGCATAACTCGAACTGTGGGTAAATTACACATCAACATGTAGTATATGTGTATTCGGTAACATCAAAATTTCCGTCGATGCCGAAGACCACCACTGACCTTGGCTCACGACTTCGCGCTTGGCGGATCCATGGGGGGCTATCGCAAGCTGAGTTGGAGCGGCGTGCCGGACTAGCACATAACGCCATCAGCCGTATCGAAACCGGCGAAGTTGCCCCTAGGCTTTCCACGCTTGAACGCATTGCAGACAGTCTTGGAGTTGGCATTGAGCAACTGCACACGAGAGATCCTCCATCGGTTCTTGCTGGAACAACTGCTGAATCTCTGGTTCAAGGATCTGAGCTACTCGTGCAATTGCTCGATGCGCTGCCACCTGACCGGCGCGTCGAGGTTGTGAGCTTGCTTATCCAAATCGTCCGGCAGATCCGCCCGTGACTGCGGTAAGAGTCCTGTTCGAAGATGTGATCGGAGAGATGGCGCGGCCGCCCGGCCCGGCATTGCAAGAGCTCGACCTACCTCCCCCACTTGGTCATGCCCTGATCGTGCTGATGGGTCGCGAGACGATGCTGACGCCGCCACAGCACGAGGCGTTGAAGCAAGGCGTAGTTACTGACTCCGCCCATTTTTTGGTGTCGGCGCCCACGAACAGTGGGAAGACTTTGATCGCGCTTCTCCGCATCTTTGGCCGGCTCCTGCAGAGCGGTGGCCGATACGTCTATGTTGCGCCACTTAAGGCGCTCGCCGAACAGAAGGTACGGGAGTTGCGGAATCTGGCTTCTGAGATCAAGGTATTGGGTGGGCGGTCGATCGACGTCAGGATTTCCACAGGAGACTATCGGGTCTCGGAGGACTTTCTCGACTCGCCACCCGATGACGCTGCGGAAATCCTGGTGTGTACGCCAGAACGGCTCGCGGTCATGTTGCGCAATCCGGCGTACCGAGCTTGGGCCGCCAGCGTCGATACCTACGTTCTGGACGAATTCCACATACTCGGTCAGCAGAATCGAGGCGCGCGCTACGAGACGATGGTTACGCAGTTGCTCTTGATTTGCCCCGACAGTTGCCTGCTCGCCCTGTCTGCGACGATCGGATCGATCTCGAATGTCAAGCGGTGGCTATCGCAAGCCAACTATCCGCTGCGACTGATAGACAGTAGGTTTCGCGCTCCGCGCCTTCATCGGCGCCTTATCCAAGTCCCAGATAAGGACGATTGGATCGTCGAGCAAGCCAACACCGTTCTATGCAAGCCCGACAAGAGCTTATTGGTGTTTGTCTACCGCCAGGATCACGCCGATCGACTGGCGAAGCGCATTTCTGCAGATGTCTCAGAGGAGGGTGGCATCGCAGCGTTTCACAGTGCAATGCCGCTAAAGCGGAAGGCAGAAGTGCTAAAGGCCTTCGACGGCGGCCAGACTAGGGTCCTCGTATGCACGACGTCGCTGGCCATGGGAATCAACAGTCCAGCAACCAACGTCATCGTACGCGACACCGTCTTTTTCGGGCATGGTCGACTTTCGATTACCGATATCCTCCAAATGACGGGCCGCGCTGGCCGCGGCACTGATGAGGGCGAAGCGGTTGTGATGTTCGCGGCAAACGAGCAGTGGGAATCGTTGGCGTCCGCTCTCGAGTCACGTCAGATTGACCCTGTAGTTCCACGGTTGATCCCCGCACCGGTGATCGGACGACGCCGAAGCACTGCGTCGTCAGAAGCGCCGCGTCCGCTGACGACGGCACTCCTTGCCGAAATCGGATGCAGGGAGACCGTAAGGATCGCGGAGTTGGAGGCGTTTATCTCCCACACGTACTCGGCCGTTTGTCATGGTATTGCCCCTGACGACATTCATAAATCAGTGCAGTACCTCATCGATGAGAAGTTGGCCTTCCGAACAGACAATTCAGAAGACGAATTGTCCGCGACCAAACTGGGGCGAACTGCAAGCCATGCAGGTCTGTCGGCCGAGTCTGGTGCTCTATTCGGCGCCTTCCTGCGCGCGATGATCTCACTGTCTGAGAAGGAGGATCTACGCGAGTCGGGGCGCGTCTCCTACACTGCACGACTCAATGCGATCGATTTCTTAGCGATTTGTCTTGCTGCGTACGAAGCTAGAGGTTTCCTTGGGTCGGGGTCCCTGAAAGCTGACCGCGTCGTCGTTGACGAATACATCGAGGCACTGGAGCCTGACGACAAGCCGCTACTCTACTTGTGGCGCGATGCTGGTAGCAGCATGCGCCCAACTCGAAGACTGATGGCTACTCTTCGCCTCAGCGATACAGCGAGCGGCGATGTGTTCTGGAAATTGATGTACCTCTCATGCGCCTTGCATGACTATTCGCGATCGCGACTCTCCGTGCACGATGTCGCTGACAAATGGAGGCTTCGGATAGATCTGGAAGGCAGACTAGTCCCCTTGGTCAGTTGGCTATTGAATGCCTTGATTCACATCTGCACTGGAACCAAGTGCTATCGTCTTGATTTTATGATCCCCTCTATGCGGGAGCTTCTGCGCGACCTGTCGGTCGGTGGTGGCCTGGGTAAGCTACTGGATCTCCCGGGCGTGGGCCTTCGAACGGTGGAGATAGTCAGGGAGGCCGGCATTGGCGCATACGATGACCTTTCCAGGGTGTCAGCTGATGACTTGGTGGCATTGGGGATACGAAGGTCGTCTGCAATCGCGATCAAGAGACTGGTAGTGCGTCGTGGTCGATGATGTCCGAGCCACTGCGGATCTGCGCCTAACCATTTGAATGAGGGACTCCAAGAAAGCTTCTGCGCTTGGATTGTTCGTATCCCCAAGCGGGCCTTTGCGTGCGTCCCGCACTCAGTTTGTCACGGTCGACTACGAACCCCCCAACCGTTTGGCCGCTGCATTGCCTCCGACCGAGAACGCCACCTGACCGCTTCCAACTTGACTTCATCTGTGTATCGACGACTCAGTATCCCTTTCTGCTTTCCCATCGCGTTCTCTGTTCATCAAGAAGTTACCAATAGCCTGATGTACGTGTAACCGAGACGGGTTCACTTGTGCGGCGTCCTGTACCCCCGCGCTCGCACCTGTTCGAAGGCCCGCGCCGCCTCCGTGAGTGCCACCATCCGCTGGACATCCTCGGGCGTGACGGTCTTCAGCCACGCGCGGTAATCGTCGTCCACGAGCGCTCGGGTGGTGGCGATCTCGGTCAGCGCCTGCAGCGCGAGTCGCCGACGCCGGGCGGATGCTTCGAAGGCGCGCTTGAACGCCGGGCTGTGCTCGGCCAGCAGGACGCGTTCCACGAAGTAGGTGGCCTTACCCTTGAAGTTTGCCCAGTAGTTCACGGTCTCCCAGCGGTCTGGCCGAACGAGGAACCGCTCGACCATCGTGCGGGTCCAGCCGCGCGCGCGGAGTTGAACGTGGTCGAGATAGAAGCGATCGGTGTCGCTCATGCAGGAGCCTCCTCGGAGCGCGGTCCGTGCCGCGAGTGTTCTCGCCTATCGATCAAGTCGATCTGCCCTTCGCGCATCCGGAAGGTCGCGAACATCGCTGGCGCCGCCTCGGTATCGGCGATGACATCGCGGTTCAGCCGATCGACCACCGCCGTTCGCCCGACCAAATCAACGCCGCCGTCAGGTGCGAGGTACTCGACGTCGGGATGCAGGGACATCGCCAGCAGCGTGGTCTTTCTCGATGCGGCTGCATAGGCCCACAGTCTTGCAGCGCTGCGATGCGCGGCATGGGGATCCCCTGCCACACGCGACACTTCGTGCGGATGCAACCGCAGGGCCACGTTGCCGCCGCGCGTCGCCACGACGATCGCGTTCTGTCCGAAGGCGAGCATCCAGTCGTCGTACTCGTCGTCCGTCGCGTCGAAGATCGCGAGGCTGGTCTCCGGTGGCCACTCACCTGAGGCGTCGCGCCCGGCACCGCAGAGCATCCGGCGGCCAGCGGGATCGACTGCCCCCCGCAGGACTTCGTGGCGCCGCAGGTTCTCTTCCTTCGAGAGCGGCACGCTGAAGGGGTTGAACGCGGTGACGACGGCGACCCTGTCCCAGTGGAACGTCAACGCGTGCAGCGCCTCCGGAACGGGTTGCCCAATGCGGATCAATGCCGTCCCGGCCGGCGTATCGATCTCGTAGAGTGTGGCTGCATAGGCCGCGAGCAGTTCGGGCGGAATCCGGATTGGCGGCTCCTCGATGGGCGTGGTCATGTTGTCTTACCTGCCTTGGTGTCATCGAGCACAGCCGCGATGCGCCGCAACGCCTCCAGCGCCCCCAGCCGCAGCGG
>VYKP01000039.1_pt1 | contig 32354 bp, 27 predicted proteins | sample 5114551 | NCBI WGS metagenome assembly VYKP01 (sample SAMN12291777, study PRJNA351875) | freshwater metagenome | isolation source: freshwater lake | place: USA: Michigan, Baseline Lake | collected 2013-08-09
CGCACGGGACCCCGCGCCGGGCAGGTCGAACCGGTACCGGCCGAACTCGTGGATCGACAGCCATTCCCGGACGAGCGCGGGGTCCCGTGCGTGCAGCAGTGCCGGCCAGATGGCGAGCCAGGGCAGGGCGGCCAGCACGGCGATGAGCAGCCAGCGCCACGACTCCCGTGTGCGGTAAGGCCGGCAGACGATCGGCAGCAGGACCATCGTGGCGGTCAGCGCCAGGGCGCACAGGATGCCTCGCGACATGAAGGCGAGACCGATTGCGGTCCCCACCGCCACACCGCCGCGCACCGCGAGGGTCGGTGCGACAGTGAACCCGTAGAGGGCGAGGGCGAAGGCGGTCAGAAGCGCGTTGTCCGGGACGAGCTGATGGGCGGGCTGGACCATGCCCACGCAGCCGATGAGCAGCAGGGGGGCCAGCCATGCCCGTGCACTCCCGTGCAGTCGGGCAACCGTCGCCGCGATCAGGGCGAGCGTCGCCGCGCCGTACACGAGATTCACCAGCCGCGCGGCGTCGTGCAGGGGCAGCAGCGGGGTGAACAGCTTTCCGAAGACCGTCGCCGTGGCGTAGTAGAAGGGCGGGAAGCGGAGGAAGGTCTCCCCAGCGAGTGCCGGCACGACGAAGTCGCCGGTCATCATCATCTGGTGGACCACGCCCAGAACGAACGCCTCGTCCGGCTTCCAGGGGGCTCTTGAAACGAGTCCCGGAATCATCCAGAGGGCGCACAGCACCACCGTCACCACGGTGCGATGGGTTTCCAGGAACGAGGCCAGCGCATCGGAGCGCAGCCTGGCGGCCCCGAAGATCACGCGCGGCGCTCCCGCGCGGTCGGGCGCAGACGGGGAACGGCGGTGACCGGAGGCGTCATCAAGGTGCTGGCTCGGAAAGTCGGGTTCGAGAAACGAAAAAGGCAGCCCGGGGGCTGCCTTGTCGCGATGCCGGTGGCGAAGTTTACTTCGCGACCCTTACTTGGCCACCTTGGGGCTGCGGCTGTAACGCTGACGGAAGCGTTCCACGCGGCCGGCGGTGTCCATGATCTTCTGCTTGCCGGTGTAGAACGGGTGGGAGGCCGAGGAGATTTCCACGCGGATCACGGGATATTCGTTGCCGTCTTCCCACTTCATCGTCTCGCGATTCTTGGTCTCGATGGTCGACCGGGTCAGGAACGAGAAATTCGCGCCGGGGTCGTGGAAGATGACTTCCTTGTACTCGGGATGGATGCCCTGCTTCATGGTGTGCTGTCCTGGCTGTGCCGGGCGATTTCCGACCGCGCGGCAGTTGAGGGGAGGCGACTGGCTACGACACTGCCGCCCGGACCCTGATCGTGTCTGCTCGTGACGATGGAACCTCCCATCGCAAGGGCGCGGATTATCCTGACAAATCAGGCGCGGGGCAAGCACCTCGACACCCGATCATGCCTGGACCGCGGGTCAGCCGCGGCCCAGGCACCCTGCGAAGGTCACCCGCGGTCCATGCACCCCGCCGCGGCGTCGCCCGCGGCGCATGACCCCGCCACGGCCTCAGCCCCGGCGCATCGAATCGAAGAAGTCCGCGTTGTTCTTGGTGGAGCGCAGCTTGTCGGTCAGGAATTCCGTGGCCTCCAGCTCGTCCATCGGGTACAGCAGTTTCCGCAACACCCAGATCTTCTGCAGGATCTCCTGGCGGATCAGCAACTCCTCGCGACGTGTCCCCGAACGGTTCACGTTGATCGCAGGGTAGATCCGCTTCTCGGCCATCCGGCGGTCGAGGTGGATTTCCATGTTGCCGGTACCCTTGAACTCCTCGTAGATGACGTCATCCATCCGGGAGCCCGTGTCGATCAGCGCCGTGGCGATGATCGTGAGGGAGCCGCCTTCCTCGATGTTCCGGGCGGCGCCGAAGAACCGCTTCGGACGCTGCAGGGCATTGGAGTCCACGCCGCCGGTCAGCACCTTGCCCGAGGCGGGCACGACCGTGTTGTAGGCGCGGGCGAGACGGGTGATCGAGTCCAGCAGGATCACGACGTCCTTCTTGTGCTCCACCAGGCGCTTTGCCTTCTCCAGCACCATCTCGGCGACCTGCACGTGCCGCGTCGCTGGTTCGTCGAAGGTCGACGACACCACCTCGCCGCGCACCGAGCGCTGCATTTCCGTCACTTCCTCGGGGCGTTCGTCGATGAGGAGCACGATGAGGACGACGTCGGGGTAGTTCGCCATCAGCGAGTGGGCGATGTGCTGCAGCATCACCGTCTTGCCGCTCTTCGGGCTCGCCACCAGCAGGCCACGCTGGCCCTTGCCGATGGGCGCGATGATGTCGACGATGCGGCCGGTGAGGTTCTCTTCGGACTTGATCTCGCGCTCGAGCAGGAACTGCTCGGTGGGGAAGAGCGGCGTGAGGTTCTCGAAGAGGATCTTGTGCTTCGCGTTCTCGGGCGGTTCGCCGTTGACGCGGTCCACCTTCACCAGCGCGAAGTAGCGTTCACCGTCCTTCGGGGTGCGGATCTCGCCCTGGATCGAATCGCCGGTGTGCAGATTGAAGCGCCGGATCTGCGACGGGCTCACGTAGATGTCGTCGGGCCCCGCGAGGTACGACGTGTCGGGCGAGCGCAGGAAGCCGAAGCCGTCCGGCAGCACCTCGAGCGTGCCGTCCCCGAAGATGCTGTCCCCGCGCTTGGCGGTGTTCTTCAGCAGCGCGAAGATCAGATCCTGTTTCCGCAGACGGTTGGCATTCTCGATCTCGTTGGCTTGCGCCATCTCGACGAGTTCCGTCACGTGCAGGTTCTTCAGGTCGGAGAGATGCATCGGCACCCCCGTGGGACGGGGGGGAGGCGGCGTATTCCGGCGTTGCCGGGGGTGTCCGTGGCGCCCGGAATTCGGCTGGGCCTGCGCGTCGTTGGCCGAGGTTTCGGCCGGCGCGTCCGGGTCGACGCTCGACGCGTCGTGGACGGTGGTGGACTCAGATGACACTGTCGATGAATGCCTTCAGCTGGGATTTCGGAACGGCGCCGACCTTCTGCGCCTCGAGACTGCCGTTCTTGAAGATCTGGAGGGTCGGGATGCCCTTCACTCCGAGTTTGCGGGGCGTGGACTGGTTCTCGTCGATGTTGATCTTGGCGACCTTGAGGCGCCCGGCATACTCCGCCGCGAGTTCGTCGAGGGACGGGGCGATCTGCTTGCAGGGACCGCACCACTCGGCCCAGAAATCCACGAGAACCGGGATATCGGCCTGCAGCACCTCCGTATCGAAGGTTTCGTCGGTCACATGCTGAATGTGGTCACTCATCGGCGTGTCTCATCGGAACTTGAAGGACATGAATCGGGTGGGGAGGAGCCAGCAAAACCGCTGCTCGTCGGGTGGGGGATGAACCTGGAACTCGAACTGCGGTGCTGGTTGCCGGGTGGGCTTCGGCCTGCGTGGCTCGAGCCTGCCTTCTCACACCAGTCTTTCGCGCCGGCGATCCGCACAGCAGAGGTCGGGGTCTGCCTGCACTCACGCATTTCACCGAACCAAGCTGGTCACCGCACCGGTTCGGGGAATCAGGGAGAACCCGATGACCGACAGATCTACGATCGACAGGCTTACCGGCGGGATTCCGAGCGCACCGGGTGGCGCGTTCGAAGGCGGGTCGCGTTACAATCCCGCGCCGGTGTTCCCGGAGCCTTCCTCTGGCCCGGGAAACGATCGAATCCGCATCCCTCAATCTGGACCAGAGAACATGGCCTACGTTGTTACCGAGAACTGCATCAAGTGCAAGTACACAGACTGCGTGGACGTGTGTCCCGTCGACTGTTTCCGCGAGGGGCCCAACTTCCTCGTGATCGATCCGGATGAATGCATCGACTGTACTCTCTGCGTGGCGGAATGCCCCGTCGAGGCGATCTACGCGGAAGACGACGTGCCGGCCGACCAGCGCGATTTCATCGAGCTGAACGCCGAGCTTTCCAAGACGTGGAAGCCCATCATCGAGAAGAAGGACGGCCCCTCCGATGCCGACCAGTGGAAGGGCGTGAAGCCGAAGGCCCACCTGCTGGAGAGATGATGCCACCGGGCTTCGCCGCGCGATGTCCCGGCCGCTCCCCGCGTGCCGGCGCGGGCGGCGAACCTGCAAGGCATCCTGACTCGCCCTCTGAAAGTCAGCGCCCGGTTGGTCCGAATTGAATCCGATCGACCGCCTCCGGCTCCCGAGGGCCGACCTGGCGGTTGCTTCGGCGCGATGCCTGATCGATCGGCATCGCGGTGCACTGCCGGATCTCTCCGCCCTCACCGTTGTCCTCCCCTCCCTGGCACCCGCCGGCGCGTTCGCCCGGGCGCTGATCTCCGCGGCGGGCGGCGCAACTCTCCTCCTCCCTCGTCTCACCACCCTGCGCGAGCTGTCCGAGCAGCAGCCCGTGGGTGGCCCTCGTCTCGCGGACGCCCGGCGCGAGCTGCTGCTCTATGGCGTCCTGCGCGAGCAGGGGTGGGTGGCGCCCGGCGCGCTCTGGACCGCGGCACGCGAGCTGCGGCAACTCTCCGACGAACTCTCGCTCCATCGGATCGGGCTCCCGTCGTCGCTCGACGAGTTCGCGCGCCGGATCGCGCGCGCCTATGGGGCCACCGACAACGCCTCGATGCGCTTCGAGGCGCGCGTCGCCTTCGAGACCTGGCGCCGACTGGCGGGCGACGGTGACAGCGCGAGTCGCTACCAGCTAGGGCTTGCAGCCGCCGCCGATGCCGCGCCCGGACCGCTGTGGGTGATCGATCCCGGACCGCGGAATCCGTCCGAGGAAGCCTTCCTCGCGCGCTGGAGTGCGACGGCACCGGTCGTCATCGTCGAAGGCGACATCGCACTCGATGACCACCCCTTTGCCCGGATGCTCGCCGCGGCGCTTCCCTCGGCCCATGCCGACCCGCTGGCCGTTCGCGCCCGGCGTTTCGCCGGCGATGTGCCTGCGGACCCTGCCGACAACCGACTTTCCCTCTACGGTGCATTGCATCTCGAGGACGAGGCGGCCGCAGCCGATCTGCGTGTGCGACAGTGGCTGGCGGATGGCGCCGAACGCATCGCCATCGTGGCACTCGATCGCCTGGCGGCGCGTCGCCTTCGCGCCTTGCTGGAACGTGGCGGCATCCTGGTCCAGGACGAGACCGGCTGGACACTGTCCACGGTCGCTGCCGCCACGGTCGTCGCGCGGTGGCTCGACTGTGTCGTCGAGGGCTTTCCGACGCTGGGCCTGCTCGACCTCCTGAAGTCGCCGTACGTGTTCTCCGATCGCCCCGCGTATTTCCGCCGCGACGCCGTTGCGCGCATGGAGCGGTGGATCCGCGAGGACAACATCGTCCTCGGGCTCGATCGCATCGCCATCCGCGCTGCGGCCGACGCCGGCGGGACCGAAGCCCTCGCCGTCATCGATCGCCTCCGGACCTCGCGACGGCCTCTGGAAGTGTCGCGTGCGCCGGCCCACGGATGGCTCGCCCGGCTGCGTGAATCCCTCGACCAGCTGGGCGTCTCGGCGGGGCTGGCGGCCGATCTCGCCGGTGCACAGGTGCTCGACTGTCTGGCGCGCCTCGAATCCGACACGCGGTCCGATGCGCTCCCGCTCGCCTTCGGAGAATGGCGCCGCTGGCTCGATGGCGAACTGGAGACGGCGCTCTTCCGCGATCGGGACATCCGCAGTCCGGTCGTGATGAGCCACCTCGGCGGACTCCGTCTGCGGCGATTCGACGGTGTCGTGCTGCTCGGTGCCGATGTCGAACGACTTCCCCAGCGCGCGGCCCCCGGTCTCTTCTTCAACGATGCGGTCCGCCAGGAACTCGATCTGCCGACTGCGGCGCTCACCGTGGCACGTCAGCGCGAAGATCTCGCCGCGCTGCTGCTCGACTGTGACCGCGCGTTCGTCACCTGGCAGGCGCGCCGCGACGGCGCCGAGGCCCCGCCCGGCCCGTGGCTCGACGCGATCGAGACCTTTCACGACATCGCGTACGGCAGCGGCCTTCGTGACACCGCGCTGCGGGCGCTCATCGCCCGGGCAGCTGTACCTGCACCGACGGTCGCGCCGCTGCCCGAGCCACCGACGATGCCGGCGCCATCGTCTCCCGACCTCCTGCCGGAGCGGATCTCCGTGAGCGCCTGGGGCAGCTTCGTGGCCTGCCCCTACCGATTCCATGCGCGCCATCAACTGGGCCTCGCCGCGCTCGACGATCTCACCGACACGCTCGACAAGCGCGACCTCGGCGAACTCGTCCACAAGGTCCTGTACCTGTTTCACCAGCGTCATCGCGTCGCATCCGACACCCCCCGCGCCCAGCTGTCCACGGCGCTCCACGCCATCACGAGCGAGGTCTTCGATCCCGTGGGCACGTTCGATCCGCTTGCGCCCGCGTGGGCCTCGCGATGGCGCAAGCGCATCGAGTCGTACCTCGACTTCCATCTCGCCCGTGAAGCGGAGGGATGGCGCTGGTCCGCGGGCGAGGTGAAGCGCGAACGGGCGATCGTCCTCGCGGACGGCAGTGGCGTGGTCTTCCACGGGCGTCTCGATCGCATCGACGAGCGCGGGTCGGACGAACTCGATGTGCTCGACTACAAGACGGTCCCGAAGTCTCGACTCCTGGAAGGCATCGGCGGCAACGATGTCCAATTGCCGAGCTATGCCTTCCTCGTCGACGGGGCGAGCGCCGCGGGCTTCGTGACGATCGACGAAGCGAACGTCGAGACCATCCCGCTGAAGGGCGACGTGCGCGAAGCCGGTGAAGCCGAGGGTCGGCGTCTCGTCGACAGCCTCTCCCGTGCCCGTGCGGGTGCACCGATGCCTGCACACGGCGACGAGGACACGTGCGTGCACTGCGAGATGCGCGGCCTGTGCAGGCGCGATCACTGGGCGTGACTGCGCCATGAACCCGTCCGAAACGAGACAGGCACTCGATCCCACGGCGAGCGTCGTGGTGCAGGCCTGCGCCGGCTCCGGCAAGACCTGGCTCCTCGTCTCGCGGATCCTGCGGTTGCTGCTCGCGGGCGCGGCCCCGTCGGAGATCCTCGCGATCACGTTCACGCGGAAGGCCGCGCAGGAGATGCGGGCGCGCCTGGAGGAATGGCTGCGTGAACTCGCCCGCGCGGACGACGACGGGATCGTCGAGTTCCTCGTGCTTCGCGAGATCGACGTCGACGCGGCACGCGCGCTCGTCCCCGCCGCACGGGGTCTCTTCGAGCGCGTGCTGGACGCGCGGCCGGGCGTCACCATCAACACTTTCCACGGCTGGTTCCTCGAACTGCTCGAACGCGCGCCGCTCGACCAGGCGGCAGGCGCGCTCACGCTGGCCGACCGCACGTCGCCCCTGCTGGAGGAAGCATGGCGAGCGTTCGTGTCGGGGCAGGCGAGACGGCCCGACGACGAACCCGGGCGTTCGTTCTCATGGCTCGTCGAGCGCTACGAACTGAGTGGTGCGCGGTCCCTCTGCCTGCGCATGTGGCAGCGGCGCGCGGAGTGGTGGGCCTTCACCGATGGCGAGGAAGACCCGGTGGGCGCAGCGCTCGCCGCCATCGAGGCCGACATGTCCGTCCCGATGGATGCGGATGTCGCCGGCGACCTTGCGGCCGATGAGGTGCTTCGGGCGGGCATGCGCGCCTATCTCGGCTATCTCGAGATGCACGACGGTGTGAAAGAGATCCCGCGGATCGCCGCGATGAAGGAGGCGCTCGCGACGTCCGATCCCCGCCGGTTTCTCGAAAGTGTGTGCGCGGCGATCTTCACGCAGAAGGGTGCGCCGTTGGCGAGGAAGTCGTCGAAGGAGGGCGAGAAGCGCCTCGGCGTCGAGGGCCAGACCCGCTTCCTGGACCTCCATGCGCAGCTCGCCGACCGCTTCGGCGCCGCCCGCGATGCGATCCTCGAGCAGGACATCTATCGAACCCAGACGGCCGCCCTGCGCTGCGGTGCCGCCCTCGTCGATGCCTACCGGCGCGTGATGGAGGCGCGATCGCAGATCGACTTCACCGACGCAGAATGGCGCGTGCGCCAGCTGGTCCGGCATCCCGATCATGCGGCGTACCTGCTCCACCGCATCGACGCGCGGTACCGGCACATTCTCGTCGACGAGTTCCAGGACACCAATCCGCTGCAGTGGCAGACGCTCCGCGCCTGGCTGGAAGCCTCGGACGAGGCCGACCGACATCCGACGGTGTTCCTCGTCGGCGATCCGAAGCAGTCGATCTACCGCTTCCGCCGTGCCGAAGCGCGACTCTTCGAGCGTGCGGCGCAGTGGCTGATCGATCGCTACCGTGCCGTGCCGCTCGGGCAGAACGCCTCGCGCCGCTGTGCGCCCGCGATCATCTCGATGGTCAACTCTGTGTTCGATGGCAAGCCCGAGTACCCGGGCTTCACCGAGCACACGTCGCACGAGACAACATTGGCCGGGCGCGTCGAGCTCCTGCCGCTCGCCCGCGTGCCGGCATCGACCACGCCTGACGCGGTGGCCGATGGCGCCCTGCGCGATCCGCTCACCACACCCCTGCCGGACGACGATGTGCGCGCGCGTCATGTGGAGGCCATGGCCGTCGCGGAGCGCATCGCGGCGATCGTCGGCGTGTGGGAGGTTCGCGCGGGTGGACGGATGCGCGTCGCGGGCTACGCAGACGTGATGCTGCTCGCACGGAGTCGCACGCATCTGCGGCTTTTCGAGGATGCGCTGCGGGCCGCGCGCATCCCGTTCGTGACGGCCCGCAGCGGCGGTCTCCTGGATCGGATCGAGATCGGCGACCTCGTCGCGCTCCTGCGATTCCTCGTGACGCCCTTCGCGGATCTCCACCTCGCCCGCGCGCTCCGCTCCGCGGCGTTCTCGTGCACCGACGACGATCTCATCCGGCTCGCTCGCGGCCCGGGTGCCGGATGGTGGGGGCGCCTAGAATCTCTGACGGCAGCGGGAGAGGCGGGCCCGCGCCTCGCTCGCGCGCACGGACTCCTTGCCGGTTGGCTCGAGGTGGCCGATCGCCTTCCGGTGCATGACCTGCTGGACCGGATCTTCTTCGAGGCGGACCTCGCGAACCGGAGCCATGCCGCCGCGCCCGCCGCACTGCGCGATGCGACCGCAGCGAATCTGCGGGCCTTCCTGGAACTGGCGCTCACGCTGGACGCCGGCCGCTATCCGAGCCTTCCGCGCTTTCTCGATTCGCTCGACGAACTGCGCGACGGCGAGGGGGACGAGGCACCGGACGAAGGCGTCACGGACGAGGCCGGCGACGCGGTGCGCATCCTCACCGTCCACGGTGCGAAAGGACTCGAGGCACCGGTCGTGTTCCTGATCGACGCGCACCGGACGCCCAAGGGCGAGGCCTATCGGTCGCTCGTGGATTGGGCGCCTGACGACGAGCGGCCGCGGCACTTCTCGTTGTTGACGCGTGCCGGCGAGGAGGGGACGTCGCGCGCACCGCTGATCGCCGACGAGGCCAGCCGGGCGGAGCGGGAGGAGCTGAACGTGCTCTACGTCGCCATGACGCGTGCGAAGCAGGTGCTCGTGGTCAGCGGAAGCGAGGGGGCCAGGCGTACCAAGGCCGTGACCTGGTATCGCCGCATCGAAACGGCGATGGGGGCGACAGAGGATGCGGGAGCGGTCTTCGGCGATGACCTCGCCGCAGCGCCTCGGACGATCGCCGCCGATCCTCCCTCCGACCGGCACGGTGTTCCATCGCTCGCGTCCCACGCGTGGGCCGCACCGCAGGCGGTGGGCACGCGCGGCAACGCCGACGCGACGCCGGACACCGAGCGTGGGGAGCGCATTCACTGGTTGCTGGAGCAGCTGGCGCCCCCGGCGGAGGTCGATGACACCGACTGGCTGCGCGCCCGGCTCGGCGTGAGCGAAGTCACGTTCGTGCCGTTGCTCGACGCAGCACGGGAGATCCTCTCGACGCCTGCGTTGCGCCGGTTCTTCGATCCCGGCCAGTACGTCCGTGCGCGAAACGAACTCGCCTGCATCGGCGGCGCCGGCGAACTGCGACGCATGGACCGCGTCGTTGAGTTCGAGACCGAGGTCTGGGTGCTCGACTACAAGACGGGCACGCCCCCGGCGGCGGAGGCGCTGGACGCCGCGGCGGTGCTCCACCGTCCGCAGATGGACGAGTACGCCCGCGCCCTGCGGTCGCTCCTGCCGGGTCGCCCGGTGCGGGCCATGCTGATCTTCGCGGGCGGCCTGCACGTCGAGGTGCTGCTGACATCGGATTCGGGCGGTGGCGATGTACCTCCCGGCGGCGCATCATCGACAGCGAGTCCGATGCCATGAACCACAGCACCGCCCCATCCCAACCGTCTGCCGGGCCTTCCGGGCCCGACGTCCGCGTCGTCGCCTTGTCGCGACCGTTCCACTGGCTCGCCCTCGGCTGGCGTGATTTCCTGCACACACCGGTCGCGAGCGGCGCCCACGGGCTCCTCGTCACTCTGGGCGGCCTCGCCATCCTCGCGCTCGCCTTGCGATTTCTTCCGGTGCTCCCCGGGGCGTTCTCGGGGTTCGTCCTGATCGGACCGATCCTCGCCACGGGGCTGTACGAGATCAGCCGCCGTCGCGGGCTCGGAGAACGGCCCACGCTCGCCCACGCGATCGGTGCATGGAGGCGCGGGACGCGGCCGCTCGTCTGGCTCGGGCTGCTGCTGCTCGCGGCGGGCACCGCGTGGGTCCTCGCCTCTTCGCTGCTCTTCGGATTGTTCGTGCAGCAGCGCATCGACGGCCCGATGGCGTTCCTGCGCTACGCCGTCGTCGAGCAGGGTTCGCTCGCGTTCCTGATGTGGGTGGTGCTTGGAGGGCTCGGGTCGGCGCTCGTCTTCGCGCTGACCGCGGTGTCGCCACCGCTGTTGCTGGAGCGCGAGATCGCCCTGCGCCCGGCGCTGCTGGCCAGCGCACGCGCCGTGGGTGACAACCCGACCGCCATGGCGCTGTGGGCGGCGATCATCATGATCGCAACGGCGCTGTCGATCGCCACCGCGCTCATCGGCTTCGTCGTGGCGATCCCGGTGATCGGCCACGCCACCTGGCACGCGTACCGCGATCTCATCGACGCGGATCGCCTGCCCATGCGTCGCTAGGCGCGGTCGATGTGGTCGCTCACCGAAGAGCAGGTCTCGGAGTTCGGACTCACCTTCGGGCTCGGCGGGTTCATCGTGTTCATGCTGTTCATCATCTGGAACCTGGCGAAGGAATCTAAGGCGGGGCGGCTCGGTACGTTCGTCCTTTTCTTCGTGCTCGCCTTCGGCATGCTCGGCTTCATCGCGAAGCAGGTGCTGACCTGGGTTCTCGACCTCTGACGCGGCGGACGGCGAGGTCCTTCTAGCGCCCCCCGGCCACGTCGATGTTGGTACCCGTGCAGTAGGTGGCCTCGTCGGAGGCGAGCCAGAGGATGGCGGAGGCGACCTCCTCGGCCGTGCCGCCCCGCTGCATCGGCACGCCGGGCGCGAGGCGGTCCACCCGCCCGGGTTCACCGCCGCGTGCATGGATCTCGGTATGGATGAGGCCCGGGCTTACGGCGTTGACCCGGATGCCCTCGGTGGCGACTTCCTTCGAGAGGCCCATCGTCAGGGTATCCACTGCCGCCTTCGATGCCGCGTAGTCGACGTACTCTCCTGGCGAACCCAGGCGCGCGGCACGGGACGACACGTTGACGATGCTGCCGCCGTGGCCGCCGTGCTTCGTGGACATCCGACGCACGGCTTCGGCCGAGCACAGGAACACGCCGATCACGTTGGTGGTGAAGACCCGCGACAGGCGCGCGGCATCGATGGCTTCGACGCGGGCCTGCCGCTCCAGGATGCCGGCGTTGTTGACGAGCACGTCGATCGGACCGAGCGCCGCCTGTGCAGAATCGAACAGGCGCCGGACATCGGCCTCGACCCCGGTGTCCGCCTTCACGGCGAGCGCCACACCACCACGGGTGACGATGTCCTCCACCACCGCAGCCGCGGCTTCCGCATCGGAACGGTACGCGATGCATACGGCGTAGCCGCGTTCGGACGCAAGCCGCGCGACCGCGGCACCGATCCCCCGGCTTCCGCCGGTCACGATCATTGTCTTCTTCAAGTGGGGCTCTCGCGCGCGGTGTGCTTCGTTCAGGGCATCTGGATCTTGCCGCGACCGGGGCCACCGAAACCGCCGCCGCCGAAGCCGCCACCACCGAGGGCCGGGCCACCACCTGCGCCCGGCACGACGATGGAGGACGCCGCCTGCCGGCGCATCTCCTGGATCTCGCGCATCGCGCGGTCCATCGCTTCCTTGGCGGCCGCACCGTAGCCGGCCACGGCGGCGGCGAGGGATTCGTCCGGCAGTTCGAACGAGAGGGGCAAGGCGCCCACCGACGTCATGATCTGCGCCTCGCCGATGTACTGGGCACGGCGGGCAGGGTCGTTGGCGCCGGCGCTGGTGATCGGTTGCAGCACCCGGATCGTGCCCACGCGGCGGTCGGTGACGACCTCCTCGCGGTAGAGATCGTTGGCGTCCATCTCCGCATCCATGCGGTCTTCGTTGGGTTGGGCCACGGCTGAATTCCAGGGTTGTTCGGGAAACCGAAAGGTTAGCAGCGAACGCCGCCGAATTCACCGGTCGGGGCGCGGCCCGGGCGCCCGCCGATCAGTTCTCGGCCCACATCCGAAGCAGGTTGTGATAGCAGGCGGTGAGACGGACCACGGCGGGGGACTCGCCCTCCGACCGGCGCAGTTCCATCACCGAGAGATCCATGTCGAAGAGCAGGCGCCGCTGCTCCGGGCTGCGCACGAAGCTCTGCACCCAGAAGAACGATGCGATGCGGGCGCCGCGGGTCACGGGCGTCACGCGGTGCACGCTCGACGACGGGTACACGATCATGTCGCCGGCCGGCAGCTTCCCGCGCTGCTCGCCGAAGGTGTCCTCGATCACCAGCTCGCCGCCGTCGTAGGAGTCCGGGTCCGACAGGAACAGCGTGCACGAGACGTCGGTGCGCGTGTGCTCCCGGGTGAAGGGGTTCGTGCGGACCGAGTTGTCCACGTGGCTGCCGAATTGGTTGGTGTCACCGTCGTAGCGATTGAAGAGCGGCGGGAAGATGCTGCGGGGCAGGGCACCGGTCACGAAGAGCGCGCTGCGGTCGAGCGCCGCGAGGACGATGGCACGGGCCTGCCGAGATGCCTCGCACTCCTGGGGCAGCTGGCGGTTGTTCTTCACCGTCGCCGACTGCGTGCCGGCGGTGATGCGGCCATCCGCCCAGTCCGCCGCGTCGATGATGCGGCGGACCTCGGCGACCTGGTCCGGGGAGAGAACGGAGGGGACGTGCAGGAGCATGGACAGGCTTCCCGATGGATGCGGTCAGAACTTCAGCTCGGCGGTGATGCGCGCCGTCCGGGCGAGGCCTGGGACGGAATGCCCGGCATACACGCCCTCGTAGTAGTCCTTGTCGAACAGGTTGTAGAGGTTCAGGCGGATCGTGTAGCTGCGCTGCTCGTACGCGACCATCGCATCCCATCGGGCGTAGCGCGGCGTGGCGTTCGTGTTCGTGTTGTTCGCATAGCGCAGGCCCGCGCCTTCGACGCCTCCGCCCAGCCGCCAGTCGCCGAGCCGGTACACGCTCCAGAGGTTGAACGTGTAGTTGGGTGTGTTGAGCGGGATCTTGTCGAGGGTGTTCGCCTGCTGGCCGGTGGCCGCGTCGATGTTGGCGCGCATGATCGCCAATGCGCTGAACACCTCCCAGTTCGGTGTGACGCGGCCCGCCGCCTCGATCTCCACCCCGTCGGTGTGCCGCTTGCCCGAGAGCAGATTCTGCTCGACGGTCACGGCAAGGTCCGTGTTCCGCTCGTTGGTCTTCTGCGATCGGAACACGGCCGTGCGCAGCGAGAGGTCTCCGTCGTATAGCTCCCACTTCACGCCGGCCTCCAGGTTGCGGCTCTTCTCGGGCGGGGTGTTGGCGCCGCGATCGTCCAGCGCGTACAGCTCGGCGGACGGGTTGAAGGATGTCCCGTACGACGCGTAGTACGAGACCTCGTCGTCGGGCTGGTACAGCAGGCCGGCGCGCGTGCTGAGCACGTTGTCCGTGCGGGAGAGATTCCCCGCCGGCGCCGGCCGGTCGTAGTCGGCGGAGAACCGGTCGTAGCGGGCACCGACCACGGCCTTCCACTTCGGCAGGAACTCGACGACATCCTGTGCATAGAGGCCGATGGTGTGGGCCGTGTAGAAGTTGTCGGCCGTGCGGGTCACCGCGTAGTAGCCGGCGGGCAGCACCGGATACGCGTCCGGATTGCCGACCGTGGTGGACGGATTCGCGACGGTGCCGGTGTTCGTCCAGCGATGCGCGCGTTCGCGGACCAGCTCCGCGCCGACGAGGGCCAGGTGTTTCATCCCGGCCGCCTCGAACTTCGTCGTGAGATCCGACTGCAGCGTCAGCGTCTGTTCGGTGCTGCCGCGCGCCTGGCGCTGGCGGTTGACCACCGTGTTGTCCGTGACGATCGTCGTGCCCGCGGGGAGCCGTGGTGCCACCGCCCAGAGATCGCGCTCGTAGTCGGCGTACCGCAGCACAGTGCGCAGGTTGGTGTCCGCGCTGAAGCGGTGCGTGTGCGAGGCCGTGGCGATGCCCGTGTCGTTGCGGTCGTAGTCCGCGTTGGCCATCCCGAAGAAGCGACTGGTCGGGACGTTCAGCGGGCGGCCGTTGAAATACGGCACCCCGAAATCGGGGACGTTGCTCTCCTGCAGCTTGTAGTACGAGAACGTCACCTCGTCGGGCGTGCCGAGGCCGAAGGTGACCGACGGCGCGATGCCCCAGCGTTCCTGGGTGACGCCGTCCCGGAAGCTGTTGGCGTCCGTCTTCATCGCGTTGATCCGCAGCGCGGTGGTCTCGCCGACCTGCTTGTTGAGGTCCGCGAGGATGCGCTTGTAGCCGTAGCTGCCCAGCGTGAGGGACGTCGTGCTGCGGTCCCCGAGGAACGGGGTCTTGCTCACCTGGTTGATGAGACCGCCGGTCGAGCCGCGGCCGTAGAGCATCGATGCCGATCCGCGGAGCACCTCGATGCGGTCGAGGTTGAACGTCTCGCGGTTGTACTGCGCGACATCGCGCATGTTGTCGAGGTAGAGATCGCCCACCGCCGAGTAGCCGCGCAGCGTGATGTTGTCGCCGATGCGTCCGCCCTCGCCCGCGTTGAACGTGAGGCCCGCGACATTGCGCAGGGCATCCTTCATTGTGTCGGCCCCGCGGTCCTTCATGAGTGCACCCGTCACCGTCGTCAGCGACTGCGGGATGTCGCGCGCGGGCAGCGCGACCTTGCCTGTCGTCGTCACGCCGCTCTGGTACGTCTCGGTGCTGCTCCGCGCTTTTCCGTGGACCTGCACCGTCGGCACCTTCAGATCCGCTTTCGGATCAGCGGGCGTCTCGGTCCGCCCCGTGGCCGTCTGCGCCAGTGTCGGCCCGCTCATGCACAGCGCCAGCATCGCAGCGGCGCGCAGCCCTCCCGACTGGCGTGCTGCAGTCTTCGAATCCATCGTCGTCCCCCTGGATCGCCGGGATATCCGGCGTACAGGAGAGCGCGCAACGCGCGGTGAGCCCGGTGCGGCGCCGCCCCGCAGGCAGGCCATCGGTCAATACGGGTTCGGCGAAGGAAGCGTTCGGATTCATTGGAATGAGAATAAGTCGCATTACGGATCTGGTCAACGGGAAAGGTGCGCGCCCGATCCGTTGGGCACGGGTCGGGTCCCGCATCCGGTGCGCCGAAGCCCGCGTAGTGCTTCCTGAATCGCCGTCCGCGACCGGCCGGCGGCCAACTCGGGAGGTCCGTTGCGGGTTCTCGTCGCCATCTTGCTGTTGCTCGTCTGCCCGTTCGCTGCTGCCCACAAGCCGAGCGACAGCTATCTCACGCTGGACGCGCGCGACGCCGTCGTCGACGTGCAGTGGGACATCGCGCTGCGCGATCTCGACTTCGCGATCGGTCTCGACGCCGATCAGGACGGCGCCATCACGTGGGACGAGCTTCGCGCCCGCCATGCCGACATCGCGGCCTACGCGATCGCGCGGCTCGCCGTCTCGGGGGACGGGGCCGCGTGCCCGATGGACGTTCGCGAGCATCTGGTCGACGAGCACAGCGACGGCGGCTACGCCGTCCTTCGCCTGCGCGCGACGTGCGGCGCACCGCCCGCCGCGCTGAAGATCGGCTACCGGCTCTTCTTCGATCTGGATGGGCAGCACAAGGGCCTCGCGCGCATCACCCATGCCGCCGCCACGCAGGGCGCGATCTTCTCGGCGGACCATCGCGAGCAGGTCGTCCAACTCGCCGCGCCGAGTCCGTGGACCCAGTTCCGCGACTACATCCAGCACGGGGTGTGGCACATCTGGATCGGGTTCGACCACATCCTCTTCCTCCTCTCGCTGCTGCTGCCGGCCGTGCTCGTGAGAACCACGCAGACATGGGCGCCGGCCTCGAGCTTCCGCACGTCCGGCCTCGAGGTGCTGCGCGTGGTCACGGCCTTCACCGTGGCGCATTCGATCACGCTCACGCTCGCCGCTTTCGGTGCCGTGACGCTTCCCTCGCGACTGGTCGAGGCGGCCATCGCCGCCTCCGTGGTCATCGCCGCGCTCAACAACGTGTGGCCGGTGATCGCGACGCGGCGCTGGGCCATGGCCTTCGTGTTCGGACTGATCCACGGGTTCGGCTTCGCCTCCGTCCTCGCGGATCTCGGCCTGCCCGATGGATCGCGTCTCGCTGCGCTGCTCGCCTTCAATGTCGGCGTGGAACTCGGGCAGCTCGCGATCGTCGCCGCGTTCCTGCCGCTGGCGTGGTGGCTGCGCGGGCGCTGGGTGTATCGGCGCCTCGTGTTCGCGGCGGGTTCGGTGGCCGTTGCCGCGCTCGCGGCGGCATGGTTCGTGGAGCGGGCCTTCGACGTGAGGTTCGTCGGATGACAGCGCAGCGGAGTTTGCTTCAGTCGGTGGTGGGTGTGATCGCCATCGTCATGGCCACGACCGCCTTCGCCGCCCCGCGGATTCCTGTCGACGGCGGTGAAGTGCTGGAGCGATTGCCGGTCACGATGGGCGACCGGCGGCTGCGCGAACTGGCACCGCTGCGCGCGGCCCTTGCCCGGGATCCCAACGATCTTCGTGCCGCTGTGACGCTTGCGCGCACGTACATCGACACGGGCAGGACCACCGGAGACCCGCGCTATGCGGGCTACGCCGAGGCTGTGCTCTCCCCGTGGTGGGCGATGCCGGCGCCGCCTGCCGAAGTCGCCATCCTCCGCGCGGTGCTGCTGCAGCGAGTCCACCACTTCGACGCATCGCTCGCGGACCTCGATCGCCTGCTCGCCGAGAACCCCCGCAACGGCCAGGCGCAACTCACGCGCGCGACGATCCTCCAGGTCCAGGGGCGGTTCGACGAGGCAAGGCAGGCGTGCTCCGCGCTGCGCGGACTCGTTCCCGCGATGTACGTCCTCGTCTGCGAGGCGGGTGTCGACGGCGCGACCGGTCGCCTGCAGCCCGCGTTCGATGCACTCACCACGGCCTTCTCAAGGGTGCCCGATGCCGACGCGGGGACACGTGCGTGGGTCCTCGGCACGCTCGCGGAACTGGCCGAACGGGCGGGCCGCTTTACCGTGGCCGAGACGCACTACCGCAACGCGCTTGCAGCGGACCCCGACGATCAATACCTCCTCGCCGCCTACGCCGACTTCCTGCTGGACCGAGGACGCCCGCGCGAGGTGATGTCGCTGCTGGCCGATCGCGGGCGCGCCGACGGCCTCCTGCTGCGGCTCGCCCTCGCCTCGGACTCGATGAAGCGTGCAGACGCTGCAGCGCTCGCCGGTCAATTGCGTGCGCGCTTCGACGCCGCGGCCCTGCGCGGCGACCGCGTCCATCTGCGCGAAGAGGCCCGCTACACGCTCCATCTCGGCCGCGACCCGCGCGCGGCGCTCGCCCTCGCCCTCGACAACTGGAAGGTGCAGAAGGAACCCGCCGACCTGCTGATCCTCGCCGAAGCCGCCGCGGCGACACGCGATGCGAGCGTGCGGGCGGTGGTCGATGCGTGGATCGCGCGCACGCGACTCGAGGACATCCGCATCGCGGCCGCGCTGCGATCCACGAAAAGCGCGATGGCCGCGCATCTGTCCTCCGCGAGCCTGCGTAGTACGCGATGACGCCGGTGTCGTCCGCGTGCGAAAGCGCACGGATCGCGGAACACGCAAGCACCGGGAGACCTTGCCGCCTCGCGGCGGCATTCCAGACATCGAACCAGGAGAGACCCGAATGAATATCGGCAGACATCTTTGGATCGCCGCCGTCGCCGCGCTGGGGATCGTCCCCGCGCTGCCGGCCGGTGCCGCCAGCCATCGCGAAGCACCGCTCATCGCCAACGACCCCACCGCGGACATCACGGACACGTACTTCTTCCGGAGCTGGCAGAACCCGGCGAACGTCGTGATGATCATGAACGTGGTCCCCGGGCAGGAGCCCAGTGCCGGGCCGAACTACTACAACTTCGGCGACGACGTCCTGTACTCCTTCAACCTCGACCTGAATGCCGACGGCAAGGCGGACGACGTCGTCTACGAGGTCCGGTTCAAGACCGAACTGCGCGGCCCGCTCACGGCGCTCAAGCTCCCGGTCGCGCAGGCTGGCGGCATCAACGGCGTCATCCCGCCGATCACAGCCCTCGACGGGCCGGGATCCGAGGGTCACATCATGCGTCAGAGCTACACCGTCACCGAAGTCCGCAATGGCGTTCGCACGAACCTCGGCACGGCGCCGCTCTACGCGGTGCCGTCGAACATGGGCAGCAAGACGATGCCCGACTACGAAGGGCTCGCGGCCAAGGGCATCTTCGGACTTTCCAATGGCGGCAAGGTGTTCGCCGGGCAGCGCGACGAGACCTTCTACATCGATCTCGGTGCGACCTTCGACACGATCAACCTCCGCCGCGCTCCGCCCGTGCTCTCCGCCGCGGAAGATGCCAGCGATTCGACCCAACCGTTCGGACGCGACCACTTCGCGGGGTTCAACGTGAACACGATCGCGATCGAGATCCCGATCGCGTCGCTCACGAACAATCCGAACGCTGTGCTCGGCCTCTACGCGGCGACGAGCCGCCAGAAGTTCAAGACCTTCAACACGGCCACCCGGCCGGTGGACAGCGGCCCGTGGGTGCAGGTGGCGCGCCTCGCGAATCCGCTGGTCAACGAGGTCGTCATCGGCACGCAGAGCAAGGATCTCTGGAACTCCTCGAATCCGAGGCAGGAGGCGATGTTCCAGGACTTCTACCTGAACTCGCGTCTCGGCACTGTCCTGAACCTCGTGTACGACCTGCCGTCGCTCGGCCTTGCCATTCCCACGGCCAACCGCGCGGATGTGCTGAACGTGCTGCTGAAGTATCCGAGTCAGCCGCAGACCGGCACTTGCGATGCGGCGAGCCCGTGCTCGGAGCTGCTGCGTCTCAACGTGGGTGTGGCACCGAAGGCCCCCGAGGCGCAGAAGCGGCTCACGGTGCTCGCGGGCGACAACGCCGGCTGGCCCAACGGACGGCGCCCGAACGACGACGTCACCGATGTGGCCCTGCGCGTGGTGGCGGGCGTGCTCGTCGGCAGCAATGTCGGCGGTCTCGCCCTCGGCGACGGCGTGAACTGCAACGCCGGTGCCCCGGGCACCAACCTGACGGCGAACGGCATCTACAAGGTGTTCCCGTACCTGCCGACGCCGCACGACGGACGTGACCGGAGCCACACCTCCACCGATTGCGGTGGCGTCGCACAGTGACCCGGCATCACGACGCTTCTTGATGTCACCGTCGACCGTCGACGCCGCGAGGCGCCGGCGGTCGGCCGATTCCTGCTGGAGACCTCCCCATGAAAAGACTGATCCTCGCCGCGGTGCTTGGCATCGCGGCATTCCAGGCAAGCGCGGACCCGCTCACGTTCACCGACAGCACGTGGACCACGAGCGGCTTCTCGTCCGCCGGCACGGCATCGAACAGCGAGAGCGACGCCTCACCGACCACGCCGCTGCCGCTCCTGACGAGCGCGCCGTCCGCGGATCTCGACGCCACGGCATCGGGTGATGCGATTGCCGACACCAACGTGCTGAGCGCGCTGGCAACCGCGGTGGCTTCGGCCGACGGTGCGGCGTCGGCGATCGCCTCCGCGGCGTTCCTCGGCAACTTCGTCGCGCCCGGCGGCCTGCTGTACCTGCTGCTCGACATCGATCTCTCCGCGACGTCGTCCCAGGGCAATGGCGTCGGCGATGGCCTCGTGCGCATCACGCTCGTCGGTGGCCCCGACCTGCTGATCGACGAGATCGTGCGCACGACGGGCACGTTCGACCGCTACTTCGACCTGCCCTTCGGCACGATGGGCTTCCTCAACATCGAGGCGATCGGCAGTGCCGATGCAGCGACGGCCGGCGACATCGCAGTGGGCAGCGCAAGCGTGATCTTCGGACTGCGCACGGTGCCGGAACCGGCAGGGCTGGCGCTGCTGCTCGCGGCGGTGCTCGGCGCCGTATTCGCGTCGCGGCACGGCGCAAGGGAAAACTCCCTCGCCCCGCTCGCGGGGAGAGGGCGGGGGTGAGGGGAGCGCACCGATACGCTTCCGACGCTCAGATCGCCTGCATCGGTACCCGACGACGCGTCTCGTTCGCAGCAAATTCCCTCGCCCCGTTCACCTGGAGAGGGTAGGGGTGAGGGGAAGGCGCCAGTTCTCGCCCGACGCTCGGATGGACCTCACCGAGTGCCCGCCGACGCGTCTCCCTCGCAGCAATCTCCCTCGCCCCGCTTGCGGGGAGAGGGTGGGGGTGAGGGGCGGACACCGATGCGCTGCCGATGCTCGGATCGGCCGCCTCAGCACCCGACAGCGCACCTCGCTTGCAGCAAGCTCCCTCGCCCCGCTCGCGGGGAGAGGGTGGGGGTGAGGGGAACGCACCGACCCGCGGCCGGAACCCTTCTCGGCAACCTCGTCCACCGATACGGCGTTGCCGTCGGCAGCAACCCGCTTTGCTTCGGCGACAAGGCTGCCGGTGCATTCCCTTCGGCTTTGCGGTGCGTCCGGGTCGGCGGGCGTACCAGGTTTCCTCACGGTCGGCTTGGGCGTCTCTGCATGGGCCCACGGGGCAGGCCAGTGCAACTCACGATGTCCACGTAGCTGCGACTCATTCCCCAGGGAAGGCAGCACCCGAAGGGACGGGCACGGCGGCGGAGGTTGACACTGTCAACAAACGTGGGAAAAATGGGCTCGGCAATGGGCACGAGTTCTGAGCAATGCCCCATTCGAACGCCGCGCATGGTCCCAGTGGCCGCCAACGGCGGCGCGCACTCCGGCTTGGCACCCTGTCGAGTCATCCGCCGTGTGTGCCTGCGGTCGAGTTCCTGGTCGTGCTCGACACCGTAGCCATGGTCGATGTGCGCTGCTCCCACATCCGAATGTGCGGTCGGGCGGCTGCGCCCGACGACACGCCTGGATCGGGTGTCGAGTCTGTCCCGCAATCGAACCGAGCTGCCGACCATGCCTTCGCTTCCCATCCTCCGCGCAACCTTCGCTGCCCTGGCGGCCGCGCTGGCCGGATGCGCGCCGTTCAACTACAGCGGGCCTGACAGCCCGCGCGCCCTGACCGCGGTGGCACCCATCGAACCGGCGCCCCGAATTGCGCTGGTCCTCAGCAGCGGCGGCCCGCGCGGTTACGCGCACATCGGCGTGATGCGGGTGCTGGAAGAAGCGGGTATCGAGGTCGATCTGGTCGTCGGCACCAGCGTCGGTTCTCTTCTGGGGGCCTTCTGGGCCGATGGACGCTCGGCGGCCGAGATCGACGCGCTGTCGGAGAACGGCGGCCCGCTGACGCTGTTCGATCTGTCGCCGTTCGCCGATCGCGGATGGATTCACGGGCAGCGGCTGCAGGACTATGTGAACGCTGGTCTGGGCAACAAGTCGATCGAACAACTGCAGCGTCGGCTGGTGGTCGGTGCCACGCGGCGCAACGACAAGGCGCCGGTCTTCTTCACCAGTGGCAACGCCGGTGTCGCAGTGCGCGCCTCCAGCGCTGTTCCCCGCGTTCTATCGCCGGTGGGCATCGAGGGCATCGAGTACGAGGACGGCGACGAGTCGCTGCCGCTGGCAGTGCGCGCGGCGCGGCAGGCCGGCGCCCGGTACGTCATCGCAGTCGATGTCACTCCGCGCCCTGAAACCGTACCGGCGAATGCCTCGATAGCCCAGCGGGATCGCGTGGCCAGGCGACGGGCACGCATCGCGCCGGAGTCCGAGAAAGCCGATTTCCTGATCCATGCCGACCTGGAGTTCGGTGCTTCACCGCTGACCAGCTACTTCCGCTACGCGCGAGCGACTGGCGAGCAGAGTGCGCGCCGGCACCTTCCGCAACTGCTGGCCAGCCTGCAGCGCGCCGGTCTCGTCGACGGAGGACCGGCTTCGTTCAGTGGCTCCAGGGTCGGTCTATCTGCCCTTCAGCACGATGGGCTTCCTCATCCGTCAGGCGATCGTTAGCGCGGATGCGGCGACAGGCGGCGACATTGCCGCTGTGGCGTCAAGCGGTCCCGGGTCGGACCCACGCAAGTCCCGGATCCCGTGTATTGGCCAGCTCAGACAGCCGCCAATGCAGAGCTTGGAGCACTGCCTTCAACGCCGGAACGTGTCGCTCGCCATCCATGCTCGTGACCATGCGTAGCGCTGATTGCTCCTGGACGGTCCCATGGTGAGTCCGGGGGTGTTCTTGCGTGGTGAGTGCGTACTCGCGAGAGCTTCCGCCATGTTCGATAGACTCCCGCCTCGTGATGCCCGACGGGACGCTCGGGGCGATGGCGGTGCCGAACGCGCAGGCCCTGCGTTTCGCAGCCGGCCTGGCCGCCGCCCGGGAACGCCACCCTCGGGACTGACCCACCGATGCACTGAGGGAGTCTCGTCGATGATCGAAGGTTTTGCGGCACTGCTGCTCTTCCAATTGGCCGGGGAAGCGATTTCCCACCTGGCGCACTGGCCGGTGCCTGGCCCAATCGTCGGGCTGCTCCTGTTGCTTGCCTGGTCGGCGCTGGGAGGGCGGCTCGGTCAGTCGGGCGAAGGCGTCGCCCGCGGGCTGCTGGCGAACCTCGGGCTCATGTTCGTGCCCGTGTCGGCGGGCATCCTCTACCAGCTGCGCAGCCTGGGGGCGGCCGCGTGGGACGTCGTGTGGGTCGTCGTGGTGGCGACGGCCATCACGCTCGTTGCCACCGCCGCCACGTTCACTCTGCTCTCGCGTCACGTGGAGGACGACGCCTCGTGAATCCGCCGCCGATCTTCGAACTGTGGGTCTTCCTCAAGGCGAAGCCGCTGCTGTGGCTGTTCCTCACGCTCGGGGCCTGGGTCCTCGCACGGCGTCTGCAGGACGCCGCGGGCGGCGCAGCCTGGGCGAATCCGGTGGCCGGCTCGTCCCTGATGCTCGGGTTCCTGCTGTGGCTCACGGATACGCCCTACGACGAGTTCTTCGCCGGTGCCCAGTTCGTGCACTTCCTGCTCGGGCCGGCCACCATCGCGCTCGGCGTGACGATCATCGAGCACGGCAAGGCCGTGCGTCGGCAGATCGTTCCTGTGGTCGGTGCCCTCGTGGTCGGCGTGCTGGTGTCGGTCGGCGTGACGTGGGGGCTGTGTCACCTGGCGGGATTGACCGACGTGATCACGCGCTCGCTGCTGCCGAAGTCCGCCACGGCACCGGTGGCGATGGCGGTGAGCGAGAGCATCGGCGGCATCGCGAGCATCTCGATGTGCGCGGTGCTGCTCACGGGGGTGGCGGGCGCGATCATCGTGACGCCGCTCTTCAATCTGTTCCGTTTCCGCAACTGGAAGGCGCGTGGCTTCGCGGCGGGTCTCACGGCGCACGGCATCGGCACGGCGCGCGCCTACCAGGTCAGCAACGAAGCCGGCGTCTACGCCGCCCTCGCGCTGGCGCTGGCGGCGTTGCTGCAGGGGATCCTGCTCCCGCTGATGCTCTGAGGGAAGTTGACCGGCCCCGAGGTCAAGAGGTCATCCTGGCGCCCGGGATGTCAGTCCAGCCGCTTGAACACCAGGGTCGTGACCTTCAGCTTTCCATCGGGGGGCGCCTTCAGCGCCGGCGTCTTCACGGTCATCGTGTCACCGACGACCTCCACGTACCGGAACTGCTCCGTGCCGACCCAGTTCTGGAACGACGACGCCTGCACCTGATGCATGATCCCGTCGCTCGTGAGGGTGTACGTCCCGGAATAGGCCGCATGCGTGGAGAACGCCTTCGCACGCTCTTCCACCGGGCTGTTGAACCGGTCGCCGCTCAGCTTGCTGCGGCCATCGGCCGTGAGCATCACGGCCATGTGTCCCCCCGCCGTGTAGATCAGGTGACCGGTCGGGTGTTCGCCGAAGACGTTGACGACCGCACCGGACTCGGCATCGGTGGACGTCCAGGTTTGCAGTGCCCAGGTCCCGACCACGGATCCGTCGGCGGCGATTGTCGTGGATGCGCAGACGGCGAGGCAGACACTGGAAACGAGTTTCGGGAACAGGCGGGTGATGGTCATGAGGATCCTCGTGGGTGAGTGGTCGGCGTGCACATCGTGTGTGCGCGACAGGCGCGAGCCATCGGGTAGATGGCGTGGCATCGTAGCATCGGAGAAAGTGCCGTCTGCGGAGGCTTGCCCGTACGCTGCACCGCTTCGGCAAGGGCCTGGGTGCGGGGGCACTGCGTCATGACCGGGTCGTTCCGAAGCCGTTGGCGATGGATCACGGCGACCGCATACGGACAGTCTTCGGAAGCACCGACGAGGTGTCGCTCGCGTTTCGCTGAGCATGCAGCTCGCGACGTTCCGGCGACAACTGCCCCGGCCTACCGCCCGCGCGCATCCAGAAACGCCCGCAGCACCGCCGCGCATTCACGCGCGTGCGAGAACGGCAACCCGTGGCGCGCATGCGCGAAGATCTCCAGGCGCGAGTCCGGCAGCGCGAGGTGCATGTCGGACATCACGTTCACTGGGATGAACGGGCTCGAGTCCCCGTGCATCAGCTGCACGGGGCACTGCACTTCGGCGAGGCGCGGACGCAGATTCGTGTCGCGCAGGACGCCGAGCGCATTGAGGATCGAATCCCGCGTCCATGTGGCCTGCTGCGTCGAGTACCAGTCGCGCTTCGCACCGTCGATCGCACCGGGGTGGAAGCGGTCGGCCATCATCTGGTCGGACCATGCCTGGGATCCACGTTGATCGAGCTGCTCCGCCCACGCCTGCACCCGCTGGATGGGCGAACCGACGTCTGCGCCGTTGCTGATGGTCAGGCTCGCGACGCGCGACGGATTCCGCAGCGCGAGATTCAGCGCGATGGTGCCACCCATCGATTCGCCGACGACGTGCATCCGCCCCGCACCGGCGGCGTCGGCCACGGCGAGAAGATCATCCGTCAGGAGGTCCAGCGTCCACGGGAAGTCCGATGCGGGAATGACCGACCGGCCGGAGCCGCGCATGTCGAATCGCACGACGCGATAGCGGTCGATCAGCGCCGGCAGCCATTCCGACCAGATGCCGGAATGGGCGCCGATGCCGTGCTGGAAGACGATCGTCTCCGGCCTCTCGAACCAGGGCGCGACGGCATCGATCACGTCGTAGTGGAGATCTCCGGAGGGTGTGGTGGCGAAGGGCATGGGGCTGGTTCCGAGGGACTAGGGGCTAGGGACTAGGGGAAACCATCGGTGTGCGGACGGCGGCGATGGATGCATGCATACGTCCCCATTTGCTTTGCGGTGAAACACAGTCGATTCTCCCTAGCCCCTAGCCCCTAGCCCCTAGCCCCTAGCCCCTAGCCCCTAGCCCCTAGCCCCTGGCCGGCCCCTCGCTACCGATCGAATCCAGCGACCGGCCACGAGTCTCGGGCAGCAGGACGAGACCGCAGAACATCAGGGCGTAGGCCCCGAAGGCGTAGACCCCGATGGCGTTGCCGAGCGGCATCTTCTCCGACAGGAGTCCGACAAGCATCGGGAAGACGGCGCCCACGGCGCGACCGGCGCTGTAGCAGAAGCCCTGACACGTGGCGCGCACCTCGGTCGGATACAGCTCCGACAGGAACGGCCCCATCGGCGCGAACATCATGAGCGCGAAGAATCCGAGCGGGAACCCGAGGATCGAGACCACCCCGTTGCTGAGCGGCGCGAACATGTAGACAAGGATCATCACGATCGAGCCTGCGGCCGAGATGAGGAATGTGCGCTTGCGTCCGAGCGCGTCGGCGAGGTGGGCGCCGACGACGAAGCCGCAGAACGCACCGAGGATGTGGATCAGCAGGTAGCCGCCGGTGCTCGCGGTGGAGAGCTGCTTCACCGTCTTGAGGTACGTCGGCATCCAGGTGAGCAGGCAGTAGACGCCACCCTGCGCGCCCGCGATCATCACCGTGGCCTTGATGGTCGTGGCCAGGAAGCGCGGCTTGAATGCCACGAACAGACGGGCGGCACCCACGGCGGGTGCGTCTGCGCGGCGGGCGTGGAAGAGATCGGGTTCCTGCACATTGCGCCGGACCCACACCACGAGCAACGCCGGTGCGAGACCGATCCAGAACAGGATCCTCCAGGCGATGGCCTCCGGGAGAAAGTGGAAGAGGATCGTGTACATCAGCGCCGCGATGCCCCAGCCCACCGCATAGCCGCTCTGCACGAGGCCGACTGCGCGGCCCCGGTACTTGTCGCGGATGACTTCACCCATGAGCACGGCGCCTGCCGCCCACTCGCCGCCGAAGCCCACGCCCTGGAGGGCGCGGAGCACGAACAGCTGCTCGAAGTTGGTGGCGAAGCCGCAGAGGAACGTGAAGAACGCGAACCAGAGGATGGTCCATTGCAGCACGCGGACCCGGCCATAGCGGTCACTCAGCGTGCCGGCGATCCAGCCACCGGCCGCGGACATGAGCAGCGCCACCGTACCGAGCGTGCCGGCCTGCGCCTTGGAGATGCCCCACACGGTGAGCAGTGTCGGGATGACGAAGCTGTAGACCTGCACGTCGAAGGCGTCGAGGGTCCAGCCGCCGAAGCACCCGGTCATCGTCTTGCGCTCACGTGGCGTGAGATCCCGCATCCAGCCGATCATCGTGCCGAGCCTCCCTGTTGTTCTCTTCTTCTCTCGTTCCGGTGTCGGCGTTCGGCGCCGATCGCGCGGATTGTGCGCGTGGACGGGGGTGGATTCACACCACGATCGTTGACGCGGCGCACAACCGGTGACGCCCGCCACGGCATGTCATGCGGATCATCTGGCCAACCGGCCCGGTCCATCCTCTTTGCCACGAGTCACGCGTACCGATACGCTCCCACGCGAGATCCCGTGGTGATCCTGATCGAGGAGTCCAGCATGACCGAGCACACCGGACGTTGCCTCTGCGGCGACGTGCACTATCGAATCGCGGCGGAAGCCGTCGTCACGCGGATCTGCTGGTGCCGGGATTGTCAGCGCATGGCCGCCAATGGCACGGTGAACATGGTGGTGCCGACCACGGCCGTCGAGGTCTCGGGTGCAACGAGCGAGTTCACGGTGAAGGCCGACAGCGGCAACGATGTGCACCGCCGCTTCTGCCCGCGATGCGGATCGCACCTCTTCGCGCAGTCGTCGGCGCGTCTCCAGTTCACGGTCGTGCGGGTGGGGACCCTGGACGATCCGTCATCGGTGACGCCAGTGATGAACATGTGGGCCGGCAGCGCCCCGGCGTGGGCGTGCCTCGATGCCGGCCTCGAACGCGTCGAGCATCAGCCGGGACCGCCGCAGGGTGCGAAGCCGGCCTAGTGTCTCGACACGAGCGTCCCGCCGCGAGACGCCCGATCAGGCAGCGCCCTGCACGTTCACGTACAGGGCATACAGCGAGTGGCTCGCGGCCATGAAGAGCCGGTTGCGCTTCACTCCGCCGAAGCACACGTTGGCGCAACGTTCCGGCAGGTGGATGTGGCCGATGGGCCGGCCTTCGCGATCGAAGATCCGCACGCCATCCAGGCCCTCGGCCGGAGCGCCGGGGCGGCCGTCGGTGCCGAAACCGCACCAGAGATTGCCGAGCGCATCGACCGCCATGCCGTCGAGGGCTCCGGCACCGTCCGCGTCGATGTGCAACCGCTTGTTGGTGAGCCGTCCGCCCGATGCGACATCCCAGGCCCAGATGAGACGGTGCGGGGTGGCCCGGCTCTCGACCACGTAGAGCACCGATTCGTCGGGTGAGAACGCAAGACCGTTCGGCGCGGCGAGGTCGTGCATAAGGCAGTGCAGCGTGCCGGTCCCGGCGTCTATGCGGTAGACCGCGTGCGGACGTTCCTGCGGTGCCGGTGCCCCTTCCCACCAGCCGTGGATGCCGAAGCTCGGATCCGTGAACCAGATGTCGCCGTTGCGCGTGCAGACGATGTCGTTCGGCGAATTGAGGCGCGCACCCTCGAAGGCGTCGGCCAGCACCGTGATCGAGCCGTCGGGCTCGGTGCGCGTGACGCGTCGGGTGAGGTGTTCGCAGGCCAGCAGCCGCCCCTGGCGATCCCGCGCGAGTCCATTTGCGTTGTTCGAAGGGGAGCGGAAGACGCTCACGTGGCCCGAAGCGTCGTCCCATCGCAGGATGCGGTCGGCGGGGATGTCACTCCACAGCAGGCATCGATGGTCGGCGAACCACTGCGGGCCCTCGGCCCAGCGGCATCCGCTTGCGAGCTGTTCGACGCTCGCCGAGAAGAGGCGCAGCGCGCCGAAGCTCGGATGCAGCGTCTCCACCGCGGGGTCGGGGTAGCGGGGGTTCGGGGTGAAGGGGATGTGCGGGCCGTCGATCATCGTGCTCTCCGGTGGAAGTGCGCCTGGTACCCGGACGGACGCGGTCAGGTTGCTGCCTGCGGAGAGTGAGCGTCCGGGCATTCCTCCGGCACTTTGCCATAGGTCGGGGTCGAAGCGCCTGCTACCGCGTCTGCGGGATCGCCGTGAATTGCCAAGCACCTTGTTCGGCCATGCGGAACTCGAACACTGTCCCGTTGCAGTGGACCTGTGCGGATCCGTCGACAGATCGAACCGCGACCGCGCCGGCAAGACATGACTGGAGTCCCGGCTGACGCAACGCCGACCAGAGCGTCGCGCCTTCGTTCTTCTCCATCGTGTGTGCGCCGAACGCGAACGGGAACCGCGTCATGGCGGCGAGCGTCGAGGCATCCCCCGAGGTCAGCGCACCCGCGAAGCGCGCCAGGAACGCGTCGAGGCCATCGGTGCTCGCGATCGGCGCGGCGCCCAGGCGGAGGCGCAGGATGCGCCGGTCACCGTCGGTGGCAGCGTCCACGAACCACGTGACCTCGACCGGCGTGCCCTTCGCGAACGTGACCGGTGGGTCCTGCGCGTTGGAGAACGTGGCGGGTGAATAGCTGTCGCCCACGTTCCACCGGAATCGCACGCCGCCCACGTCGAAGCCTTCGCTCACGGTGGTCCGGTACGAGAGCGACTTCTGGTTCCAGTCGCGCGTGCGACTCACGATGTGCCACGCCGTTTCGATGGCACCGGTGGTGACGTATACCTCGGCGGACGACAGGTGGCGGATGCGCCACTGGTCCCACAACCGGATGCCGTTGATCAGTGCGAACAGCGCGATCGACACCACCGGCAGAAGCCAGGTCGATGGCTTGCGGCGGACGAAGCGTTCGTAGGCCCACCACGCGAGCGGGATCAGCGTGAGGACACTCTCCGGGGTGAGGCCGTACGGTTGTGTGGGACCGTCGAAGACGAGTTGCATCGGTGTGGGCGAAGGCGACGACGGGGCGAAGCATACGGCGCGATGCCCTTCGCCTCGCCTCGACTGCACTGCTGCAGCGCAGTACGGCGTGTCCCGGGCGCTCACGAAAGTCCGACCATTCAAGTCGAATCAGGAACGTGACTCTGCTCGGACGTCCCTTGCTGTCAACGCTGCATGAAGCTCTTTTCGGCCATCGCGAGATCAGTCGCCCTGGACTCGAAATCAGCCCTGCGGCTCGGGCGCGGTGATACCCGCGAGGCACCCGGCGTCTGCTGGTGTTTTTTCAAGCGGGAGCACTGGTGCTCAAGGACCCGCATCCCACGAATGACCTCAGAATGGCGGCTCCGCCATCTCTCGAGGAACTTTCATGCATGCCCTGCGCAGCATCACCGGCGTTCTCGTCATGGCGTTGGTCCTGGTGGCGACGACCAGGGCGGCGGATCTGCCCGCGGCCGTGCCCGAAGATCTCGGCTTCTCGTCGGAGCGGCTGGCGCGCATCAAGCCCGTCATCCAGCGGGAGATCGACAAGGGGCAGTACCCGGGGGCGGTGATGCTCGTCGCACGCCGCGGGAAGGTCGTCTACTTCGAGAGCGTGGGTCTGCGCGACCCCCTCATCGGCGCGCCGATGTCGAACGACGCGCTCTTCCGCCTCTATTCGATGACGAAGCCGTTCACGTCCGTGGCGATCATGATGCTGATGGAGGAAGGGAAGCTGCGGATGACGGACCCGGTGTCGAAGTTCATCCCCGCGTTCGCCAACCTGCAGGTGAGCATGGCGACGACGGACCCGTATACCGGTGCAGCGAAGTTCGTGAACGTGCCGCCCGATCGCGAGATGAACCTCCAGGATCTGCTGCGCCACACCTCGGGCATCGTGTACGGGCAGTACACGTCGCACCCGAAGGTGAAGGAGCTGTACGCTAAAGAAGGCGTGGACTGGAAGGACCTCACGGCCGCCGAGCAGATCGAGCGGCTCGCCCGCGTGCCGCTGGCCCACCAGCCGGGCACGACCTTCGAGTACAGCCTGTCGACCGACGTGCTCGGGCGGGTCGTCGAGGCCATCTCGGGCATGCCGCTCGGCGAGTTCCTGCAGGCGCGCATCTTCGGGCCGCTCGGCATGACCGATACCGCGTTCCTGGTGTCGCAGGACAAGCGTCATCGGCTCGCACAGCCCTTCGCCATCGACCCCGCCACGAAGACCGCGATCAAGCTCATCGACGTCACCGTGCCGCAGAAGAACGATGCGGGCGGCGCAGGCAGCGTCGGGACGGCGTCCGACTACGCGCGATTCCTCCAGATGCTGATCAACGGCGGCGAGCTGGACGGCGTGCGCCTGCTGAGCCCGGTGACCGTGAAGTACATGGCGTCGGACCATCTCGGCCCCGACACGAAGTTCTCCGGTGTGACGACGCTTCCCGGCGGCACCGGGTTCGGACTGGGCTTCGCCGTTCGCAACGAGACCGGTCGGTTCGAGGTTGCCGGCAATGCCGGCGAGTACTTCTGGGCTGGCGCCGCGGGCACCGGCTTCTATGTCGATCCAAAGGACGAGATCGTCTGCGTGTGGATGACGCAGGGCCAGCCCGGCATGGCGCGTCGCCACGACCGCTACCTGTTCAAGCAGATGGTGTATCAGGCGATCGTGAAGTAGGGGAGGCGCCGGAGGTCGCCCTTAGCGCTGGGTCACGGAGAGGTAGAGGTCCTCGACCTTCTCGCGTGTCCAGGGGGTCTTGCGCAGGAACTTCAGGCTGCTCTTGATGCTCGGCTCGTTGATGAAGCAGCGCAGCGGGATCCGCGCGGCGAGACCGCGCCAGCCGTAGTGGTCCACTAGGGAGCCTCTGCATAGCCTGCGCCGATCGCGTTGCTGTCGGAATCGATCGGTGGCAAGGCGCGAGGTGCAGTCGATATCGAGATATCGACAAGCCGAGTAACGCCGCCAGCGGGCGATTCCGGCGCAACCCTTCGGGACGGGGCCTTCCGGGCGGCTGACATTGTCGGCACAGCCCTTGTGTGCAATAAGCACACGGCGGCCTGGTCCTTCGCCTCATCCGCCCGGAAGACCTCCGTCGCGACCGTGCAGGCTATGCAGAGGCTCCCTGGGGCTGTCAGGATGACCTCGAGGGTCAGGCCGTGCAGGGGATTGCGGGGTTGCGACGGTGGCGGGGTGTCGATCATGCGTGCCTCGCGAGTGTTCCCAAAGACGTCGCCGCTATTGTCGCGGGCTGGTCTAGGCCACGGCGCCTTCGACGGCGCCGCAATGGCCGTTGGCTAACCTGCACGAGCCCTTGCCGCGAAGGCGTTCGCACGCCTCGTCACCTCGGTGCCATCGAAATTCAGCGAGGTCAGACGCACGAGCCAGTGGCCGCCGTAGGCCCGGTTGTCCATCCACGCGAACGGTGTGCGCAAGCGGCCCAGATGTTCGCGGGCTGTTTCCATGTCGCGGAACTTCACGACGAGATTCGTTCCGCCGCGATTGGTGACCTTCACTTCGAAATGCACGATGTCGTCCCATGGCACCGGATGCTCGCCGATCCGGAGATCCGTGATGCCGTCCTCGTCGAGAATGACGGCGGGTCCGCGATTCCGGAACTGCCACGCGCAGTAGATCACCCAGAGCAGGATGGCCACTGCCGGCGGACCGAAGAGCCACAGGGTGGTCGCTTTCGGGAAGATCGCGATGAGCAGGAACCACCAGTAGGACGTGAACCCGACGACGATGCCAAAGAGCGTGCAGACGAAC
>VYKP01000256.1_pt1 | contig 32241 bp, 28 predicted proteins | sample 5114551 | NCBI WGS metagenome assembly VYKP01 (sample SAMN12291777, study PRJNA351875) | freshwater metagenome | isolation source: freshwater lake | place: USA: Michigan, Baseline Lake | collected 2013-08-09
CTCGCCTTTTCTTTGATCCGCCTCAAGCCGGGAAAACACCCCGATTTTTCTAGGGGTCTAACGGCTATGCGCCTTATCCAGCAAGCCTTTTAGTCGCCTTGTCACCCCTTGAAACAAATTATTCTTTGCTTGTGGGATTTTATCAATTGTCATGACCAAGTTTTTTTTAATCAGAAACAGTGAAGTTGTTGGTCATCGAGGAGATTCCTTGCTCTATACGTTAATGGCAGATCAGAATATTTGGTTTCTTATCGCCAATTCAGACTTGAATTGGCCCAACACTGGCAACACCTGTAATTCCAGTCATCTCCTCACTACTATTGGCATCGAGGAAACGCTCCAAATCATCAAAAGTAGTTCCGTAGGTAATGGTGCTATCATCATATCCTTTTAGACTGACGGTATGTTGCTCAAAAGCTTGGTGGAGATAGGGTAAACCGATGAGATAACTGTAGGTAGTTGCTCCGATGGCCAAATCCCTACCTATTTCTTTAGTAGCCGACTCTAAACGAAAAGCGGCGTTGACCGTATCACCAATCGCCGTATAATCTGGATGTTCATCACTACCAGTATTACCCACCATGGCATAACCAGTATTCACTGCGGCACCGATGCCTAATTTAAAGGGTAAGGGATATTGTTGGTTCAGGCTGCGAGTCATGTTCTGTATTTGCGTGATTGCTTGAAAAATTTGTAAGATATCGTCTCGATTGACTTCCTGTTGGCCGTGAAACCAGATGGCCATGATTGCATCACCAATATATTTATCGACCCAACTGCCAGAACTGCGGATGATACTCCCAGCATGGCGAAACCAACTGCCAATTAGGGAAGAAAGCACTTTTTCGTCTAATTGTCTCGTTAAAGCCGTAAAATTTCGCATATCCACCACCATCACCGATGTTAAGCGCCGTTCATGGACGGCCGAGGTGAGGGTATCCCATTCTAAATTGCACAGTTGCTTGTCCACATTAGTGCCAGTGGGACGATAGAACTGCACTTCGGTTTTGCCAAAGGTGATCTGATCTGTGTTATGTATAGTCACGGGAACACCTACCCTTCTGCCATTAACAAAAGTTCCATTGAGACTACCGAGATCGATCAGATAAAAATCTCCTGTTTCCGTGGATTGTAAAATAGCGTGATTACGAGAGATGCAGTGATCCTTAATCACGATATCGTTATCTTTGCTCCGTCCGATTGTCCAGTAAGATCTCCCTACGAGAGGGAAAAAACGCTGTCCCTTTTCGCTATGGAGTAATAAATAGGGATTTTGTCTTAGATAGTATATCCACGGGTGCATAAGCGGTAATAGACAGGCGGTGCTAATTGTATAGATTATTCTATTTTCTAGATAGTTTATCTCAAATGTTAGGATGAAAACGTTCGGTGGTTCGGCTGAGCGTTCGTGTTAGTGAGCCTGTCGAACTACTGAGCTCACGCCGAAGTCTCACGCCGAAGTCTCACTGTCGAAGTCTGAGCGTTCGTGTTAGTGAGCTTGTCGAACTGTCGAACTACTGAACTCACGCCGAAGTCTTACGCCGAAGTCTCACCGTCGAAGCCCTAACCGATATAATGGTATAGGGAGGCACGATACTTTGACAAAGCTCGGTGGCCACTTTTCGACAATGAAATGATTAGAATATTTTGGTTTTAAATAGGGCTTGCTGAATAATGGTAAAACCCTCAATAAGCTTTCCATTTTTTAGGCAGGAGAATTGTCAGATTTTTTGTTTTGCATGAGTGCCTGTTGCTTTCAGAAGCTGATAACTGATAACTGATAACTGATTATCGCCCCACTTCAGCGAAAATATCGGCTAAAATCTCTCCAGCACCAGCCTCGCGCACTTTATGGGCTAAATCTTGCCCTAGGACTTCCGCATGGCTAGGATCACCGCTGACCGAGTCTTTAATCAGGCGCTGACCGTCGAGACTAGCCACCATACCCGTTAAAGTTAGGATACCATCCTCGATCGCCGTATTGACTCCGATCGGAACTTGACAGCCTCCCTCCAACTCCCGTAAAAAAGCTCGTTCAGCATAGCATCTATCGCGGCTAGGGGCGTGTTCCAACACTTTTAGGACTTCCAAAACCTCTGGGTCATCATCGCGGCATTCTATCCCTAAAGCCCCCTGTCCCACCGCATGGAGAGAAATTGCTGCTGGGATAACCTGATGAACTCGATCGCTTAATCCTAACCTTTCTAATCCTGCTACGGCCAGAATAATCGCGTCGTATTCTTCTGCGTCCAGTTTTGCCAGACGGGTGTTAACATTGCCGCGCACATCTTTAAAAGTCAGATGGGGATAATGGTAACGTAACTGGGCTAATCGACGCAGGGAAGAAGTCCCCACCACTGCACCTTCCGGTAAATTGTCTAATTGATAGTCTTGATTTTTGCTATTTACCACCAAAGCATCGGCCGGATTAACTCTTTCGGTGACGCAACCCAAGGTTAAACCTTCGGGCAAATTAGTGGGCAAATCCTTGAGAGAATGGACGGCAAGATCGATCGATCTATTCAACATTCCCACTTCTAATTCTTTGGTAAATAAACCCTTATCACCGATTTTCGCCAGGGCCACATCGAGAATTATATCGCCTTGGGTACTCATCGTCTCCACCTCAAACTGTCGATGGGGATGGTGTTTACTCAATTCTGATTGTACCCAATAAGTTTGTACTAGGGCTAACTGACTTTTGCGCGAACCGATACGCAGGGAACGAGGAGGACTAGAAACGGACATATCTGAAGTTAGGAATTTAACTAAACATCTATCTGACTGCTCGATCTAGACTATCCTGATCTCACCCCTGTTGAGTAATCACTTTCTAGGTTAGGGCTAAATAGTTACATCTCTTAATATTTTTAGGTAAATGGGGTGATGGGGTTTTCGGGAAGGGGTCAAAGTTTAAAGGTCAGTGGTTGGGTCTGCGTCGGAGAAGTTCACCGCTTTAGCTTGATTAAGTTAAGTGGTTTCAATTGATGGCTCTCTTGGATTTGGTGGGTAAAATGTATTCTAAGATACAGTCCTGCTGGCGAGGAAGTGAAAGGAACCACAGAGACACAGAGGACACAAAGATCGATCGAGCATATGTAAGTTAAACTTATCACACAGAACCTAGAAGAGCCACTATTCTTCCTCAAGAAGTCAGCGATCCTAATTATCAAAAACTGGTGCAGTACGCTCAAAATCAACACCTCGATCGCTTACCGATGGCTGATATAATCCAGAATATCGCCCCTCAATTTTTAGGAGCAAAATATCAAGCAGGATTAATCGATCGCTCGGCAACAGAAAAATTATTTATCTCTTTAAAAGAGTTTGATTGTGTCCTTTTTCTGGAAACAGTTCTCGCTTTGAGTCACAATTTTGCTTTAAAAAATTATCACTATTCTGCTTTTAGTCAGCAGGTTTTCAATCAGCGTTATCGCCACGGTATTCTCGACGGTTATTGTAGTCGTCTGCATTACTTTTCCGATTGGATTAATGACAACCAAAAACGAGGTAATTTAGAAAATATAATTCAAAAGTTAGGTGGAATTACTCTTGACAAAAAGCTCAGTTTTATGAGTAAAAATCGCCCTCTATATCCCCAGTTAAAACCTCAAAGTAATTACGATTGTATTCAACAGGTAGAACGGCAATTAGAAAGCTTATCCTTAACCTATATTCCCACTGCTAAGATTAAAGATATTTATCCACAACTACAAGCTGGAGATATTATCGGTGTTGTGACTAATATCGCTGGTTTAGATACCACCCATACCGGTCTAGTTTATCGCTTTCCCGATGGCAAAATTAGCTTAATTCATGGGTTCTTCGGTTTCTGTTATGCAATGGACAGGGGTTATAAGGGATGGAACCCTTATATAGAAAGGCATTTAGTGATTTTTGTCAATTATTTTTGATCTAGAGCGAACTAATCAAGCCAATTCATGCCTCTCCTGCTGGTCAAGTTACCATTGCTAAAGACCTACAAAAATATATCAGTAAAGTGGACAAAGCCATCGGTATTTTTCTTGTTCGTCCCCTTGATCCAAGAAATAATTAACTCTGAATTGCTTTAGCTAATTGAACGTGCAGTTTATGACTGGCTTTAAAAGCCATGTAATGAGCGGTAGGAATAGTTCCCAGTAAACTTAAATCACCAATTAAGTCTAATAATTTATGTCTTGCTGGTTCATTTTCAAAGCGTAAGGGAGGATTTAACCATTGATTTTGATCGCAGATCAAAGCATTTTCTAAACTGCCTCCTTTAATTAAACCAGCCTTTTGCAGATACTCAATTTGATCAGCAAAACCGAAAGTCCGGGCAGCTGCGATCGCATCTCGAAAACTTTCTTGCTCAGGACTCCAACTATACCATTGATTACCGATCGGTTTATAGGTAAAATCGATGCCGTAGGTAAAACGTAATTCAGGGGAAGGAATCGCCGCTACAAAAGCATCTCCTTCGTACAACCAAATCGGTTGAGAAATAGTTAAATCTGATGGAGAAAAAGAGTTATTTAAACCGGCATTTTCGATCGCTGCCACCCAGATTTTAGCCGAACCATCAAGGAGGGGAATTTCCGCACCATCCACCTCAATGCGAGCATTCTCTACCCCCAAAGCGGTTAAGGCAGCCAATAAATGCTCAACAGTTCTAACCTTTGCTTCTCCTTGTCCCAATTCCGTTGATAAAGTCGTTTGGTAAACCGAAGAAACTAGAGCAGGAATAATCGGTTGATTGGCTAAATCTCTACGGACAAAATAACGTCCTTCTCCCGGATTGGCCCCACAGACGCGCACCTGGGTTATTTCCCCCGAATGTAGGCCAATTCCCGATAATTCAAATTGTTTAGGGATAGTAGAAACCATAATTATCAAGTAATAAAGCTTTGATCAGTGAACAGCAAAAATAACTAAGGGACTTGCGCTTTGATAATGTACCATCTGGCTGGTCTGGTTCTTCTACAGAGCAATTTTCTGGCTGGGATATTATTCCTACGCAAGTCCCTAAATTTATCGATAACTGGTAACTGGTAACTGGTAACTGATAACTGGTAACTCGTAACTGGTAACTGATAACTGGTAACTGGTAACTGGTAACTGGTAACTGGTAACTGATAACTGGTAACTGATAACTGGTAACTGGTAACTGGTAACTGGTAACTGGTAACTGGTAACTGGTAACTGATAACTGGTAACTGATAACTGATAACTGATAACTGATAACTGATAACTGATTAGAATCGTTCCCCGATACCGAAATGGATACGAGAACTACCATCGACATTAAAACCGTAGTCAACCCGAATTTGGCCGACGGGAGATTGTACCCGAACACCTAAACCGTAACCGAGACCAGTACCGGGTAAATCCCGGACAATACCGGGTTGACCGGGGACATCACCTTGGGAACCAATAGTAGTGCCGAAATCGACAAATAATGCCCCTCCGATAATTGCCACAATGGGAAAACGATATTCGGCCGTCGCTTGGAAATAACTGCGACCGCTACCCACTTCTCCCTCGGCGTAACCCCGTACAGAGTTACTACCCCCCACAATAAAAGCATCGTAGGGGGGTAAATCGCCTAATACTGTCCCTGCTTGCACATTAAAAGCGAGGGATTGCTGACCTTTAAAAATATCGGTTTCAAAGAGATTAAAGGAATTAATAAAGCGAACGGGGATAAAGTAACTGTAACTACCCCGAACACGAGTGCCGAAAATACTGCCAGAACCGACGGGGATAGTTTGTTCCAAACCTAGACGCAGGAAAGAACCACTGGTGGGTTGCAGGGGATTGTCGCGAAAATCTTGAATAGCGCCAATATTGAGGGAAAGTAGATCATCAGTCCCAGAGGAACTAAAAGACAGTTGTTGACTGCTAAAACCATTGAGAGGTGCAGACAAGGGGGAGATGTCACCATTGGCATTCTGCACCTGTACCTGTTGATAGTTAAAACCTAGGGAAACCACCCATTTTGGTTTTGTAAACACATCAGGGGCCAAAGGACGGACAAAAGTAATACCGCCACCCGTGCGGACGATACGGGGACTATCATTATCGTTAAGAGTCCGAATTGAGGAATCTTCCCCATCATAAACTAGAGAAATCGACTGTCGCCGGAAAACATTGACCGTGTAGGAGGTGCGGAAATTATCCGTGGCAATCCAAGGATCAGAAAAACTCAGATCGAATAAAAATTCCCGTTCCCCTAACTGAACTTCCGCCCCCAAAGTTTGGTTATTACCGCCAAAATTGCGCTGTTGATAGCTGACAGTGCCGAATAGTCCCGCATTCGAGCTAATACCACCCCCAGCGGCCACGGAACCGGTATTACCTTCCACCACATCGACGTTAACAATCACCTCCCTTGGGTCGCTGCCGGGGGAAAAAGACAGACGCACATCCTCGAATAAACCGAGACCGAAAACACGCTGTAAATCCTGTTGGGCGGTATTGCGGTTGAAAATATCCCCCGCTTTTAGGCGCATTTCCCTAGTAATGATAAATTCTCTGGTTTTACCCTTGACTGGTTCCTGTTCGACATTAAAATAACGTACTTGAATTTTTTCGATTAAACCTTCGGAAATGACCAAAATCACCCGACCATCGGGAGTGACTTGCGGGGACCCGATCACCTGGGCCAGATCATAGCCGTTTTTGCTGTACCAGTCATTGATTTTTTTTACCCCCGCCTGTAGTTCCCGTAAATTCAGGGTTTTGCCGTATTGACTAGCGAAAATTTCCTCGACCACCCCGGCCGGTAAAATCGATTTGTCCACGGTTTCCGGGGCAATTTGAATCTGTACGCCCTGAAAAACGGGGTTAGGTTGCACCTCAAAGGTGACTCGCACCCCTAGGGGTGTATCTTGGGGAACTGCCCGCACATCGGCAAAAAAGCCCGTAGCAAAAACGGCGTTAATATCTTCTTGTAGTTGCGATCGAGTCGTGCTGCGTCCAGGTCGGGTGCGAATGGTGTTATAAACTAGATTTTCTAATTCTCGATTAGCCCCTTGTACTACCACTTCAGCCACCAAAACTCGCGACTCCTCCGCCGGTGCCGGTGGAGCTGCGGTGGGGGGTTCTGTAGGGATGGGGTTTTCCGTCGGGGTTTCCGTCGGGGTTTCCGTCGGGGTTTCCGTCGGGGTTTCCGTCGGTGCTGCCGCGGGTGGCGTAGTTTCTGCCGTCGCAGGAGGAGACTGTACTAGCTGCTCGACGCGGGGAAAAACCGTTTCTTGCGGTTCTTCTTGGGCCATTACAGTCCCGTGAAATAATCCGAAAATAGCCAGCAGCAGGGCCAGCGAGGAGTATCGCCTCGAAAAGTTGAGATTTTTAAGCACTTCCACACACCCGTTAACACCATTATGGTTTTGTTTGTTTTCTCTGCCAGAGAAATTTAACGAACGTTAAAACTCTAGCAGATTGCTTACTCTCAGTAAATCCCAGCTTGACCGGTGACTGAAGAGACACTGCATCAGGTCTGATATTGGTCAGCCCTCAGCATTAAGTTTTTATCTTGCCATATCTTAGCTTTTTCTGGTTTGGCTCCCACTTTTTTACGCCGGGGCAGATGTCAACGTCTCGTTTGTAGTAACTGTACCAGTTGCGACACCTGTTGGCGATTGAACATTTGCAGCAGGGTACTAGCTACTAATTCCGGTTCTAGGGTGATCAAGATTTGTGGTAATTTGGCGGAGGCTAATAGCTGCAATTCTTGACTGACGGTGATTTCTTCGCTGCGACCCCATTCTAATAAATCACTAGCTTGTTTTAATTCTTTAATAATAACTGGGGCGAGAGTGCGGTAGGAATGTTTGGGGTTGGCTAGGGCTGATTGGGCATTTTTAACTAAATATTGCCATTGTTGCTGTTCTGAAGCCAATTTAGACAGAGATGAAATTAATTTTTGTAATTGCTGACGGGAAGCGCTGGTTTCTTCCTGTTTGAACAGTTGTAACATCTGTTTGAGTATATCTCTGACGCGGATGGAGATAGAGGAGGTTGCCGCAACAGCTGGGGTAGATTTTTTTTGGTCGAGAAGATAGTTAAGATGGGCTTGTAATTCGGCAAAAGTCGGTTCACCCTTTTTAACGATAACGTTAGCCTCCTCGGCCTGTAAACCCACGGGAGCCCGTAGCTTATCGATTAATACCTGAAGCAGATCATAACCCTTGAGGAATAAAGATTCTAATTTTTGATCGACTTCTACAGGATTTTCTTTCAGTATTTTGAAAGCATCCTCAAGACGGTGAGCAGTGTTTTGGATACTACTATAACCTAACATGGCCGCTCCCCCCTTGACGGAATGGGCGGCACGAAACACCTCGTTCATCTGTTCAGTGTTGTTGACGAGATTGCCTAAGTCTAAAATCCCCTGTTCCAAAGTTTCTAGGTGTTCTTCTGCTTCTTCGATGAAATAGCCGAGAATTTTCTGATTGTTAGCGGAGTCCAAAGTCCTATCCCCCTGATCACGATGCTGTCTAGTCTTAGATTGCCCAGTTTTTCAGGAAACATATCAGTTATGAGGCAATATCTTGTTGATGAAAAGCCTTAAAATGATTGTCGAAAAACACCCAGATGGTTATATTGCTTACTCTCTAGGTATTAAAGGTCAATCCTAATCAAGAAGCTTGAGAGGATGCAAAGTCACTGTCTAGTTCGCCAATAAGTCCAATTTCGGTTCTGCTCGACTTTGTGTGATCATCAGTGCTTATCATCCCTAGAAGTCTTGCTAGGCAAGGTTTTGCCAAATATATTTCCAGAAAATTATTCCTATTCTTCTTCCTTCTAGTCTAATTGCACTGAAAGATTAATTTAACCTTGATCTCTCGTCTTGCGGGGACTGATTTCTTAACCTGTTAATAAATTGATTTTTTCCCCAGTCAGGCTAGAATCAGTAGGACTAGCATCCAAGATAATCGAGGTAACTTTGGTTAATCTGGGGCAATGTAGCCTAAAAAAACGCCCAAAATAGTCAAATTTAGACTTGAGTGGCTTCTTACTAACTGTTTAATCTATTATTTAGGTATTAGACTCGTCCAGTAAGCATTTCACGATTCCATAAGCAAAAATTATCACACAAAGCCGAGAAAAGCCTGAAATTGATCTTAAAGATTCGCAATATTACTTTAACCGAGAATTAAGCTGGTATGAGAATTAAACAAATTACAGTTAAGCATCTTTTTGGCATATTTGACCATACAATTAATCTCAATATGGAGGAAAGAATAACTATTATTCATGGTAAAAATGGCTTTGGCAAAACCTCAATACTGCGATTAGTCAATGGTTTTTTTAACTCAAAGTATTCAGAGATAAGAGCTATTCCTTTTCAAAAATTTACTATAACTTTTGACGATAAAAGCTTTGTGGATATTCTCAAACCTTCCACCAGTAGGAATAAAAAAAGTAATGCAAGACCAAAGATTACTTTTAATTTTACTTCCTCCGATCAAAAAGAAGAACCGACTTTTTCTCCTGATTCACCAGACGGGAAAACAATCTCTTTCCCTCTCGGTATGATAGATAATTTCATACCCGATTTAGATAGAGTTGGATCAGAAACATGGCTCTATCCCCCCACAGGAGAAATTCTGTATCTAGAAGATATTTATGAACGATTTGGAGAATATTTACCCAAGCAATTCCAGAAAGAATATCCTGATTGGTTAAAGAAAATTCGAGACTCTATTAATGTTCGTTTTATTGAATCACAACGTCTATTAGATATTTCCAATAGTGCCAAAAATGGCAGAACTATAAGGAGGCCGATGACATTGTACTCTGTGGCCAGCTATTCTGAAGATTTAGCAGAAAATATTCAAACTAAATTAGCAGAGTATGGACAACTATCTCAAACTTTAGACCGAACCTTTCCAGCGCGAGTTGTACAAAAAAAGGCATCATTGACCGATGATCAACTAAGGGAAAAAATTGATCAACTTGAAAGGGAAAGAAATCAATTAATTAGTGCAGGACTATTGAAAAAAGATGAAGATTCTAACTTTCAAGTTAAAGATAGTATTGATGATAGCACCAGAAAGTTATTATCGGTTTATATTGAGGATGTAGATAAAAAGCTCAATGTATTCAATGACATTTATCCGAAAGTAGAGCTATTTAAAAATATAATTAATAAAAAATATTCTTTCAAAAGTGTTACTATTGATCAAAGTAAAGGGTTTATCTTCACTACCCAAGAAGGGGAGGTTTTATCACCAACAGATTTATCTTCTGGGGAACAGCACGAATTAGTAATTTTATATGAATTGTTATTTAAAGTTAAACCTAATACTTTGATCTTAATTGATGAACCAGAAATGTCACTTCATATTTCATGGCAGCAGGAATTTTTAAAAGATTTACAGGAAATCACGAAACTTTCTGAGTTAGATATTTTGATGGCTACCCATTCTCCTGATATTATTAATGATCGTTGGGATTTGACAGTTGAATTAGAGAAACCAAAGCAAAAAAGCAAAGATGAGAGAACAGATAACACCTGACAGAATTGCTAATAGCATTCGTTTACTACGCAGCGATCATGAGGGAGTTTTTTTAATTGTTGAAGGTCCTAGCGATAAACTTATTTATGAGCGATTAGTAAACAAGCAAGAGGTTAGGATCACAATTGCCTCTGGTAAAAATAATGCTATCAAAGCATTATCCATCTTAGAAAAAGAAAATTTTTGCCGAGTTGTTGCTGTTATAGATGCGGATTTTTCGAGAATAGAACAGCAAATTCCCGACAGTAATAATCTCTTTTTAACCGATGAACATGATTTGGAAATGATGTTAATTAAATCTGCTGCTTTCGATAAATTATTAAAAGAACGAGGAAGTGAAGAAAAAATTGCAACTTTTTCCAAAGATATTAGAGAAACTTTACTAAAGTTAGGGCAGGAAATTGGTAAATTAAGATTGCTATCTCTTAGGAATAAGTTGGATTTAAAGTTTGAAGGATTAAATTTTAGTAAGTTTATTGACAAAGAGAAGCTGTCAATAAATATTGACGAATTAATTAGGGCTTGCTGAATAAATGTGAAATGTAGGCACTTCATCGGCCCGCGTCCTGTAGGGGCGAAGCATTCGGGCAATAATTTATCGGTGAAACCGGAGATTTTCTATCCGAATGCTTCGCCCGTACTTTTTCAGCAAGCCCTATATACACTAATGATTAATTGGCAATCTAATCATCATCCTTATCAAATATTCTGATTCGGTTTATTGCCTGAACTTGGAGATGATATATTTAACAAGTCAGATCGGCTCGATTTTGTGTTATGATCAAGGCTGGGCTTTAAAAACAATATTCTCAGCAGATCAGGCCTATTGTTCTTACTGGCACTCTAATTGCACTGAAAGATTAATTTAACCTCGATCGGTCGGGAGTGATTTCTTAACCTTTTAATAAATTGATTTTTTCCCCAGTCAGGCTAGAATCAGTAGGACTAGCATCCAAGATAATCGGGGTAACTTTGGTTAATCTGGGGCAATGTAGCCTAAAAAAACGCCCAAAATAGTCAAATTTAGACTTGAGTGGCTTCTTACTAACTGTTTAATCTATTATTTAGGTATTAGACTCAACCGAGAATTAAGCTGGTTAGAATTTAATCGTCGCGTGCTTTATGAAGCACTTGATCCTCGGACTCCCCTACTGGAAAGATTAAAATTTACCGCCATTTTTTGTGCCAATCTCGACGAGTTTTTTATGGTACGGGTGGCAGTGCTTAAACAACAGGTAGAGGCAAATGTAGCCGTTTTAAGTGCCGATGGCCGGACTGCCTCGGAACAGCTAACCGAGATCAGTAAACGTCTGCTTCCCCTTGTACAACAGCAGGATCGTCTTTTTGAACACACCCTAAAAAATCTCTTAGTAGAACAGGGAATTCATCTGATTAACTATGTAGATTTAAATCAAGAACAGCGCAATTATCTCCACGATTACTTTGAACAAAATATTTTCCCCGTTTTAACTCCTCTAGCGGTGGATCCTAGTCATCCTTTTCCCTATATTTCTAATCTTAGTCTCAATTTAGCCGTAGTCGTTCGCGATCCCGACACCGATAAAGAATTATTTGCCAGGGTGAAAGTGCCGCAGGTTTTCCCCCGTTTTCTAGCATTATCAAAAGAATTACGCCACCAAGATGGAAAAGCTTCGATTTGGACGGGAGTACCCCTTGAACAGGTGGTAATGCACAATTTAGAGGCACTTTTCCCCGGCATGATCATTCAAGAATGTTATCCTTTTCGGGTGACACGCAACGCCGATATCTCCGTCGAAGAAGATGAGGCCGATGATTTATTATTAGCGATCGAGGAAGAAGTACGCAAGCGCCGCATCGGTAAATCGGCAGTACGTCTGGAAATTCACAGTTCTACCCCTAGCAATATTAAAGACCGGATCATGCGCGATCTGGGACTTGAGGAGATCGATGTTTACGATGTGGATGGACTGCTGGGACACAAGGATTTATTTTATTTTCTGTCTTTACCCTGTCCCGAACTGAAAGATCCGCCGTGGAATCCTGTCACCCCACCGGTTTTACAGGGATTGCGAGAAATAGTTGACGGTAACGAAGACGGGATCCTAGAACAGGATGGCGAAGATATTTTTACTTTAATTCGCAATAACGATATTCTCGTTCATCACCCTTACCATTCCTTTAGTGCCTCAGTACAACAGTTTATCGCCCAGGCGGCCTATGATGCCCATGTTTTAGCGATTAAAATGACTTTGTATCGTACTTCCGGAGATTCCCCGATTGTCAATTCCCTGATTGCAGCGGCGGAAAATGGCAAACAGGTAGCGGCGTTAGTGGAACTAAAAGCACGCTTTGATGAGGAAAATAACATTAGTTGGGCGAAAAAGCTGGAACAAGCCGGAGTTCACGTTGTTTATGGCTTAGTTGGTCTAAAAACCCACACGAAAGTGGTTCTCGTGGTCAGAAAAGAAGGGGATAAAATCCGTCGTTATTTCCATATTGGCACGGGTAACTATAACCCAAAAACAGCTAAATTATACACTGATTTGGGTTTACTTAGCTGTCGCGAGGATTTAGGAGCAGATATCACCGATTTATTTAACTTTCTGACCGGATACTCCCGTCAGCAATCCTATCGCAAACTTTTAATTGCTCCGGTGAGTTTGCGAAAACGGATGTTAGCAATGATCGATCGCGAGGCCAAAAACTGTAAAAATGGCGGTACGGGGCGCATTGTCGCAAAAATGAACTCTATTGTCGATAAACCGATTATAGAAGCTTTATACGCCGCTTCTCGTGCTGGTGTGCAGATTGACTTGATTATTCGCGGCATCTGTTGTTTACGGCCCGGATTGCCAGAAATAAGCGAAAATATCCGAGTAATTAGCATTATCGGCCGCTTTTTGGAACATTCCCGCATTTTTTACTTTTACAATGATGGTCAGGAGGAGGTTTATATTGGTAGCGCCGATTGGATGACGCGGAACCTGAGTCGTCGCGTGGAAGCAGTGACACCCATCGATGAACCAGCGATCGCCAAGGAACTGGAAGAAATTCTCGGGATTATGTTGTCAGATAACCGACAAGCATGGGAATTACAATCCGATGGCAGTTATATTCAGCGTCGTCCTGACAATGAGGGACAGGAAAGCAGTACCCATGTAATTTTAATGGACAAGGCCCTTAAATCTGCGGGTATTAGTCCATAGGAACAGTGATCAGTTATTAGTTATCAGTTATCGGTTATCAACATTTTTCGCGGGTTAGACACAATGGCTGAAAATCTAGAGTTTTCGTTGAGGTGCGTCGATGCCTTGTCCAGTAAGGCTTTGAGCCTGATGACCGAGGTGACTATTGAAAATTATTATTAATAATGTCTATGCTTTTCAATATCCCACGAAAAATCGTTGTACAATCCTTGTACAGCCTAGCTTTGCAAAGCTAGTCTTGCTTCCAATTCGTGAAGCGTATGAATGGAAACTTGGGTGATTTGCCCGGTCACTTCATAGAGTTTACACGAATCCTTGCTTCCAATTCGTGAAGCGTATGAATGGAAACCTCAAAGATTGAGCACGAAAAAGAACTTTGCGCGTTTACCTTGCTTCCAATTCGTGAAGCGTATGAATGGAAACTTGGAGAGCCTTAAGCTCCCGCAGGAGCTTTTTGTCTTGCTTCCAATTCGTGAAGCGTATGAATGGAAACTTCATGGGAATGGCCGAAAACGGAAAAATCGCTTATCACTTGCTTCCAATTCGTGAAGCGTATGAATGGAAACCTCGTATTACTGGCGACAAAGCAGGCTATCCGGATTCTTGCTTCCAATTCGTGAAGCGTATGAATGGAAACCTGATCTTTTCATTCAGAGCCATGATACTCACTACATCTTGCTTCCAATTCGTGAAGCGTATGAATGGAAACCACTCAGGCTTGGTAGCCTTCTTGCGCTTGCGCTTGCGCTTGCGCCTTGCTTCCAATTCGTGAAGCGTATGAATGGAAACAGTCGTCTGACTTTTTCGTACCCATAATTTCCAACAAGCGGCTTGCTTCCAATTCGTGAAGCGTATGAATGGAAACCGGAATTGGATTAGCAATTTGGCGACGACGTGCGCTGCTTGCTTCCAATTCGTGAAGCGTATGAATGGAAACATAGAGGTCTTAATCTTGCAAGGTTTATTTTTTCGATCTATTGTTTTACTTGCTTCCAATTCGTGAAGCGTATGAATGGAAACGATGTGTAGGGTTAATTCATGAATTAACCCTACAATTTTTTTAATTCCAATTAGTTAAGCGTCTGAATATAAACGATACTTAATTAATAAAAATCAATAAAAATAAAGATTGTTTAAGAAAAATTATTTAAAATTAACACAATAATTAGAAATTTAGTGATAGATATAAAAGTACAAAAGAGCCAATTAATCTAACAATCCTATTTTTTTAGCCAGAGATAAGTCTTTTCTAGGTCTTTTCAAGGCTGTTGAATATACCTCTTAAACAATCGAGTTTTCTATAGCTTTATGTCCAAATATATAGCCATCACCTTCTCCCCCGTCCAAAGCTTTATTGAAAAATCCCGCAAATTGAGGGACCTGTACGGAGCCTCTCAGATTCTCTCGGATCTGACCAGTACAATCGTCACCCACCGGCCCGAGCAGTACCACCTAATTAGCCCCGGACTGCTAAACTCCCAACAGGGAATGCCCAACCGTGTTCTCCTGAAAGTCGATAGCGAAATACAGTCCTCCTCCTCCGAGGAAATCATTGCGGAACTGCAACGAGCCTTTTTAAATCGTTGGAAAAATATTCTCGCAACCTGTAGAAAATGGGTCGAAAACGCCCTCGCGCCTTACTATCGATCCTCAGAATGGAATTGGCAAAAAAGCTGGAAAAAGTGGGAAAAACGCACCTGGGAATTTTTCTGGGGCATGGGGGACAATCTAGAGTCCGCCATGGTCGATCTAGAAAATCGTAAACTCGCCCGCAATTGGCAAGGGGTGAATTGGGTCGGGGAAAGCTCTAGTCTGTCCGGGACTGACGCGATCGCTTGGTACGGGATGGATCGGGAAAACCAAGATATGAAAACGCTTGACTGGAGCGAAGAAGACCGACATATCGCCCTATTCTACCGAAGATTAGCCTTCCTTCTCGATGGAGTTAACGATCCTGACGGCCAACCCAAAGATAAACAACCGGAAGGCAAATACATCGATGGAAACGAAAGATTGAATATTCCCGAATTAACCAAACGGTTGATCACTCTCCCACATATCGCCCGCTCTCTAGGAGTTAAACTTCCCGAAGAACTTCGCCAGCGAGGATTTCGAGACCTGATCAGGAGACCGCAAGATAACCCCGCCTCAGTGGGACAAAAAACGGGCTGGTTCATGGGAGATGGCGATAAAGTAGGCGATTACCTGAAAAACCTCGGCTCAGACCAAAAAATCCGAGATTTCAGCAAGATTATGCGTCAGTGGGGACAACAATTTCAGAGGGACTTTAACCAGACCGAACTCGGCAGAATAATTTACGCGGGAGGAGATGATTTTTTAGGCATCGTTTATAATAGCCAATTTCCCGATCCACAACTCGACTCGATCGAGATCGATCGAGTTTTTCACTGGCTACAAACCCTCGATCAACAGTGGAAAACTGGAAAAACTGAAGAAATCAATCAACGGGTGACTCTAAGTCTCGGCTTCGTTTGGGCAGCCCACAGCATTCCCCAGAGAGACGTTTTACAGCACTGTCGGGAAGCAGAACAGCGCTCGAAAAAACTAGGACGCGATCGCCTGACCATCCGCGTTTTATTTAACAACGGGCAATATGTTCAATGGACAACCAGATGGAAATACTTGAACACGCTAAACCACTATCGAGATCGGGACGGCGGGAAAAACTGGGGTCATATCTATAGCGACTTCGCCCGACTAAAAGCCCGTCACGCTTTCGGTCTGGGCTATCTCGATAACCCTAGAAGCCATTCCGATGGCGCAGACTCGAAAATCCTCGATAACCTCTGCACACTCCTACAGTTTTTCGATCTATACTTTAGCGGCTATAAAGAAATTTTAGAAGAAGAAGATGATCAGATCGTCTCCCTCCCAAAGGACGCGCCATCGAAGGACTACGCTAGGGCGATCATTCGCTGGATAGACGAACTGATCGCGATCGGTTGGCATCTCTCGATCGGGGAAACGATCAAAAAATAATCCTAAATCCAGTTATTAAAGACTGATTATCTATTGCCATCTGCCTTGAAAATACAAGCTGAAATAACGCAAATTTGTCAATTATACTAAATCCCTTGAGTATAAGCTACATATCAGGAGAGACACTACTGCAAGGGGAGTGACTCTTAGATTATTACAGATGTGTCAGCGGCCGCGTGTAAGCATCCCACCGAAAAACTAATGCGCGGGGGGTTTGGGGGCGGCACTTCGACACGCTCAGTGACCGCGCCACGCCCCCAACGGGGGGTTTGGGGGGTAGAACCCCCCAAAAGCTTGGATTGAGTGATAAAATCGGCAGTAATGCTAAATCCGTTGAGTATAGGCTACACATCAGGAGAGGCACTCATGCAAAAGGGGAAATAAATAATCAGTTTTTAATAACTGGATTTAGGATCAGAATATTTTCGGGCTTGGCGGTGTCAACTTTGGCATCAGAACTGCCGACCGCCTTCGTTAACTTTTCCCGCTTGGATTTTATGTTTTCCCATCTCATCATCATTAAACCCCTCGGCATGATGTACGGTAGTTCCGGCGCGTTCCTCTCCCCAGAAAACCTTGTCGGACGTTCTGGCTCTAAATTTCCCCCCGATGCCGCCACCTTATCCGGACTATTTTTCAGCGCCAATAAAACGACCCATCAGTATAGCCATCGGGAATTAAGAGACAACCTCTTCATCGCTGGCCCCTTCTGGGCCAAAACCGATAGTCTTCGTAACGTCTATATCCCGATTCCCCGCACGAAAATAATCGCCACCGACAAATCCGACGAATGGCGAATCCGACCTGCACCCGATCGACAAGTCGTCTGGGAGCGAGATTGCGACAAGGACTCAATAGAACCCGAATTTTCCTGGATTTCCAGTGAAAATTGGACAGAATCGGCGCAAGACATCGCCAGTAACGATAACAAATGTGTGGAACTCTCACCGTGGGAATTTACCCCGATCCTACATCCCAAGCTAGAGATCGATCGACGCTGTACCGTCGAGAAGGACGGTCTGTTTTTAGAATACGCCGTGCAGATGAAGGAGGAAACCTGTTTGATCTATCTGGCCACCCATCCCCTCGATCCGGGATGGTATAAATTCGGCGGAGAAAATCATCTAGTCGAGATCGAGAGCGTTGAGATTAAACCCGATTGGGCCATCTATGAATTGCTGAGACAGCCAATCGAACAGGCCTTTGCGACGATTACTCCGGCCATCTGGGGATCGAAACGATTTTCCTCCCGAATTCCCGAACAACCCGATTTCCCCTCAGTTCAACTGCTGCTCACCGACAAACCCATCCCCTACCGTTACGGTTTAGGTGGACGCTTGGGACGGGGTAGGTATTCCGTTCCTTCGGGAAGCGTGTATGTGCTGGAAGAGCCGATCGGGCGATCGTGGTGGGACTGGCCGGAAGACTGGTTTCCTAGAGAGGGGTTTCCCCTCAAACATATCGGCTGTGGACTATCTCTACCGCTAACAATAAAAGGATTGAATTGAATGTATCTAAAAGCCTACGGCATCATTGAAACCCTTGCCCCACTCCATCTGGGAGCCGCCGCCGGGGAAGAAAGCGGCAACCTTAACCTGATCTTTCGCGATCAGTTCACCCAAACAGGCATAATCCCCAGTAGTTCCCTACGCGGTCGTCTCCGCTCCGATATGTTAGCCCGTTTAACAAGCCAATACAAGAAGCGAGGGCAATCCCCAGAACAGGCCAAAACGAGCGCGTTACAAGAAGTGGAACGCTGGTACGGCCGCGGTGCGGAAAAAAACCGACAGGAAAACTACGATTATGAATCGATTATCAAACCAGAACACGCCTCGATCGTCTGGCTGCCGGTTTTCTGCCCCGGACAACCGATCGTTTGGGTTAGTTGTCCGAGTTTACTGCGACGCTACCAACGCATTGCCGACGTGAAGGCAGACATCCCCCCCGAGTACACCGGCTCGCAAACTCTAAAAACCCGTTCCAAAAACAACTCTGACCCCGTACTTTTCTTCAACTTGGGGTTTATCACGGTGAGTTACCCGAATCGGGATCTAACACCTTGGTTTCCCCTCAAAAACCTGCCCGCCGTGGTGGTCGATGACAATGATATGGGTATGATCCACGATATGGCCCTCTATCGTCAAAGTCGCGTGCAGTTAGAAGAAGATCGGAAAGTGGCGGCTAATAAAGCGTTTTTTAATGTCGAGGCAATACCAGAAGGAACAGTCCTCGCTTTTCCCCTTGCCCTTAAACCGATCGATGATAACGTTTGGGACAACTGGAAACCACTGGAACAAGATAAAACGGGGGATATTTATCTAGGGGGACTCGAATCGGTCGGCTTCGGCCACTGCATGATGACCTTGAAAAACTTATCGAAAGTTTAACCGGAAACTGTTAAGTAGGTAGGCGTTAAAAATTATCAGATGCCCCCCTTATCAAGGGGGATCCCCCCGCCTATCGGCACCCCCCTTATCAAGGGGGGCAGGGGGGATCAAACCTAAAATCCATTTTTAATTTAATTATAACCAGCCACTTAGGAGACGCGAAATGACATGGAATCCTTATAACCTCGATCGGGCTGCCCAGGAATTGGTCTTAAAATACCGAGACAGCGACAAGGTGTTAAATGAATCCCACAAAATGAGAACTACCGTCGCCTACGGTTTAGAACGTTTTTGGGGTGAACACCTGAGATTGATCGACAAAAATGACGCTACTGATCAACAAAAAGGACGATACTGGCGAGATGTCTGGCAGAAATTCGTCGATATCTTAGAAGATGCGGGATTACGGGTTCCCCGTGGCAAGATTAATCCTCAAGATAAACCGGAAGCTCAAACCAAAGCTATCCAAGCGATCGCCAGAGAGTTCTGGAATCAAGAAACTTTTCCCCTAGAAGATCAGAGAATCGCTCTCTACGTCCTCACCCAACTTTGTGATAGCTTGGTCTGGTGGACGCAACGATACAAAAAACCTAGCTCTAATCCCCAAAATCCGAACATCGAGGAGGAAGAATAAAATGCCGGACTGGTCAGATGTACCCCTCCTCTATCAAGCACAGATCGAGGGAAGATGTCAATTACAAAGACAAGAAAATAAACAAAAATCGCGAGCCTACGATTGGGTCGATCAGTGGACTAAACTTTATCATTCCACTGACGATAGTGGGGGTAAATCCCCACAACCCGATAAAACTCCCAAATCGCAACAACGTCCGTCTCCTGTCAAAAAAAATAACCTTTCCGAACCACCGCAATTTAGCGGGGAAACCAAGACGCGACCCTATACTATGACTTGGCGACTCGTCACCAATGGAGGTCAAGATGATGGCATTATCCGACCGGCTATCGGTGCGCGGGGCTATCCCTACTACCCCGGATCATCGATGAAAGGGGCTTTCCGTCGTGCCTGTACTACCAAACAAGCCCTAAAGTATTGCGGCAAACCCTCCCAAGGCGATCAGGGTTCCGAACCAGGTATTCTGCGCTTTCTAGGAGGCTATCCTACGGATAATAACTGGACTAAAAACTTAGTCGATATCGCTCATCCCCAGCAGGAAAAACAAGTTATTCAAGACGGAAAAACTAACGCTAATGTACTATTATCTTTTCACGAGGTAACTCTCAACTTCGGGATTTCCAGTACCATTCCCCTCGACGAACAAGAATGGCGAACGATCTGGCAAATTTGGGAGAAAGCGATCGGCAATGGACTCGGTTCCAGAGTTAGCGCCGGATACGGTCGCTTTAAAGATGTACCCTCACCAGAAACCCTCTTACAAGTTCATCTCAAAGGACAGGGAATCACCGCTACATTACTCAACAAAACTCCCGAATTCCGTCCCAATATGTTTAAAGCAGCCCTTCGAGGTCATACCCTACGTTTACTAGGAGGAATGACCGATGAAAAGACCGCTAAACATCTGACCCAAATCCTCTGGGGAGGTATCGACGGAGCGGCGATTCTGGGACAACTCGGCATCAGCTTCACCCACCATGATGATGATTTAAAATTTGACAAACATCGCTACACTCCCCCGGGTAAAAGCGAGCAAATTATGCCTCTATATAATCTCAAACGGGGAACTTTACAAATTTCCTGTATGAATCGTCGCACTTCCTCGGAAGATCGGCAAGAACTCGCGGAATTAGCCAAGGCAATAGTGCAATTCTCTCTCTTACTCGGTGGATTCGGCAAATCATGGCGAAGAGCGGATCACTGGCAGTTTTTCCGTCCCTATTTTAAAAAAGGCAATAAACCGATGATCGGGTGTCATTGGGAATTTATAGACTCTTCAAAATCTCTTTATCTTCCTATCACCGATTTACAACAAGATCTATCGCAATTTATCGATCGCCTTCGGACACTATTCCAGAATTACGCCGCTAAACAAGGCTATACGATTCATCCTGATAATCCTGTACACTGTGATTGGCGAGAAGCTTGGTATCCTTACGATAATCAAGGTGGGGTGCAAGTCTGGGGAAGAATTGTCGAGGATCGGATTAAAGCTATCAAATGGTTCCATCAACCTTACGAGGGAACCCACACCCTGCGGAACTTACAAGGAAGCATCGGACGGGACTCGCAAACTGGAAGACTTTGGCATCGAATTTACCCTTATTATCACTTGAATTCTGAAGGTAAACTGCAACGACAGAAACCACCGATCGAACTATTGACTTTCTTTCCCGAAACAACCGAGGATAGCGCTCATTTTATCGCTTTTCTCAACGAGCGATCGGACTTTGTAAAAATTTGGTAATATTTGTCATATTTATCGGGTATGCTGAAAAAGTACGGGCGAAGCATTCGGATAGAAAATCTACAGTTTCACCGATAGGTTATTGCCCGAATGCTTCGCCCCTACAGGACGCGGGCCGATAAAGACGCAAGGTTTTGAACGACGATCAAAATCTTGCACCTGTGAGAGCAAAACAGAACCCTAAAACCCTTACCTCGTCCATATTGCCCATTTATTCAGCAAACCCTATTTATCGGGTAAAACCATGACTACTTGGATTATCACAACGGGAAACAGCGATATTCAATTAAATACCGATGCCAATTGGACGAGAGGGAAGGGATTATTTGAGAAGGCTAAAAACAACAAACCTCTCTGTAATTGCCAGGGAGAAGGTAAAGATTTTGCCAATCTTAAACGAGAAAACGATACTAAGTGTTTTCCCGTTGCCGCTAGAGTTTTGGGATTAGTTTATCAAGATCATGAACATTGTTATTCAGATTTAGTATTCCCTTTGCTTGATGTTTTAATTCAAGCATTTCAAGATCAAGAATTTCCCGATCGAGTTTATATTATCCTAACCGATCAAGAAAAGCTTTTTAAAACATCGGACATCAAAAATTCTTCCTGTCCTTTCTGGCAAGATACCTGTACCTTAAAACCGCTTTTTGAATGGTACTTCCAGACCAAACTTAAGCTAAAACCAGATTTTATCACTTTACAGCCTTCTGTTAATAATAGAGGACTAGATCACTGGGATCAAGTGTTAACTCTTGTCACCGAAGAGTTAACAAAAATACAGCAAGACGATGTTTTTTATATCAGTCATCAAGCTAGTACCCCCGCTATTTCCTCGGCCGTTCAATTTGTCAGTATTGGTTACTTCTCTAACGTCAATTTCTTGATAGTTAATCGATATTATGAAGAAAATAAGATTATAACAAGACACGAAATTATTCCGAGTTCTAGCTATTGGAAACAATTACAAATACAGAAGGCTAAAAAATTAATCACAGATGGTTTCCCAGGGTCGGCATTAGCATTATTAAAAGAGGTAGAATACAATAACTCAGAAAAAATTAAGGAGCTAGAAAGCTACATCGATCTTTTTAATATGAAAACCATAGATACTAGCGATGAATTCGAGCCGACACAAGCGATCAAGAGAGTTCGTAAAACCTTAGATTTAATCGAATATTTCTTGAAACAAGAAAATTATCTTCAAGCAATTATTCTATTATCTGCTGCTCAAGAAACGTTTTTAAAAGCTTCTATTTCACTCTATTTACAAAAACATATACCCGGAGGTTTTAAAGAATGGAACGAGAAAGGATTATCACTTAACTTAAAAGAAACAAATGTCGAGCAAGTGATTAAGCAACTTCAATTATCTAATCAGAGAAATTATAAATTTCAGAGTCCTCATGAACTTTTTCCTTTACTCAAAGAATTTACGAAAACTGTAGATGTAGATAATGATTATTGGCAATTATTAATTTGGTCATCCACAAGAGACAGAGAGCATGAATTTGATCGCCGTAACCAACTAATGCACAATTTACGGGGAGTAAAAAAAGAAGAAGTGATTCTTTATCTCACCTATCCCGAGGAATTAAGAAAGTATCTTGAAGACAAGGTTAGCTATTGCAATTCTCAAAGGATTAATCTAGATCAAAGCGTAAATGAGGTTTATAGAAAAGAGATTAAAGATAAATTTATTTCTGCATTGAAAACCCTATGTGAATGGACGGAAAATGATTATACCTCTTTAGAGCATCATCTCGAAAAATTAGCCAAATCCCTATAAAAAATACGTTCCCCTAGTTTTTAGTTAAACTAGGGGATATTGATTACTTAGGGCTTGCTGAATAAATGTGAAATATAGACGAGGTAAGGGTTTTAGGGTTCTGTTTTGCTCTCACAGGTGCAAGATTTTGAGAGAATCGTCGTTCAAAACCTTGCGTCTTCAATCTTTTGGCTTTCTGTTGTTTATGCAGATTTCGATCGATCCCCAGACCAGAACGTTTAGCGTAGGTGCGATCGCAGGGTGAGGTGCAACTAACGAGACTACATTACAGACAACTAACGCGGAAACCTTAATGGCGGCGATTTTGGTGATTTTCATTACTACGTCTCCATGCGTAGACAAAAATCAGGTCTTTTCGCGATGGATAATTGTAGTCATTTCTGCCACACCTCTAACTAATATAACACATCAGATCGCAATCTGTCCAAAAAAATTAGACTTTTGGCTTCAAATAAACAAGTCGGTTAGTCCAATCCTGCTTTCCTTGCAGTTCCCACAAGGCTAAAAGCGAACGGATCAAAAGACCGAAATTGCTAGGGGGAATAGACTGATAATCGATAAAAATAACGCCGCTATGACTTTTCCAAGCTTCTCCCCATTCCCACAAAAGCGGGGGAATACTGTTCTGGTCGTAGGTTACTAGAGTTAATCCGGCTTCAGCCGCCGCTTTTAAGACGATTTCATCCGAATCGCCCAAATATCTACCTTTTTGCCAAGTTATCAAAGGAAAAATCGAGATTTCTGGACGTTTATAACTAATTTGTTCGGCAACCGTCGGAGAAATATGTTCATCCAATAAAAAAGATAGCATTGTAGCTATTCCCCGCTCAAATCAGCAGAAACCGTCATTGTTTCCAATTGCGGTAAGAGCCGCTTTATCGTCGTTTCATTCATCGCTTGAGCATCGGAAATCGCAGTTTGGACTTCGGACCGATAGGCTTCGGCATAGAGCAGGGCAGAGCGTACCCATTCCAGGGGTCGATGAAAATGTGCCGCCGTTTTTTCTTCATCTAGTCCGTAGCTTTGAGCGATTTGAATTACTTCCCACAGAGCCAAACTGGAGTTTTTTAGGTAGGGCTGCCGCCCCAAAGGAGAATGGCGAAATTCAATATAGGGGAACTCGCTTTCTCGGAGGGATTCCTCGATTAAAATCGCGCCGGTTTCGCTAGGGGTTTTTCCTAATCGGCGGGCTAACCTTTTCAGTCTTTCTGCTGTGTGGTCGGGCAGTCTGGTGCTAACAACTTGGGACATCAATTTTTTTAACTTTTAATTACACTGTTTACAGTGTAACTCAACTCATCCTGCCAATGCCATTAAAGAATTGACCGTTCACCGAAAAAGGAGGACTAATACTAAATCCTTTGAGTACAGGCCAGTTATGAGGAGAGGCAAAAGGGGGAATAAATAATCAGTTTTTAATAACCAGATTTAGTACAAGGTAGTGGCGCGGAGAAAAACCTTTTCTTTGAGTATTACCATAAGCTAAATTTATGTTGTTGTGACAATCTATAAGCATCTGAGGGGGTAAGAGAATCGCTAAAATCCTTATTCTCTCGTTGAATCCCTCGGATGCCCTTCTACTTCTGGAGTTCGGGGCTTGACAATCTGACTTATTGAGAATAATTTTTATTTGTCGGAGATAATTTAACCCCCCCTCAGAAAATGGGGTGTAGAATGGTGTCAGGGCAATACTTTCATTTATTTCACGGGAACTATTTGTTGGGATCGAAAAATCTTTACGTTCAGCTACAACCATGAGCGCTCTTGTCAAACCCTCTAGCCTGATTCCCAAAGGATTGCGGGTACAACAGATTAATAATCTCACCCTATTCAAATTTACAGATGAACTGGGCGATCGGATGCAGACGCTTCTTGACAAGAAAAAAGCTGATGATCTCACCCCAGAGGAAGTCCTTGAGCTAGAAGCGATTGGCGAACTCGACCAAATTTTCAGCTACATCAACGCTGTCATTGCCGCCAGAGTAAATGGTCATTCCTAAATCGCTCCACCATATTGTTCGACAACGCGCTAGGTTCCAGTGTGAATACTGTCACTATCCCGAACTCCTCAGTGATGCTCTCACCCTGTTTTTACATTGGCGCAAGTCATGCTATATTATGGGCTGTGGCTCTTCGTTACTTGGCATGATTCCATCAGGGGGCATAAATCGAAGCAATGTCTTTCTGTGTAAGGGTTTTATCCTTTATAACCCCCCTCCATTGCATAACACAAACCGAAGAGCCTAAACTGCTAAAAGCTGAACTTTTTCTGGATCGGCTAGAAGAAATCACAGACCAAGCTTCTGACGGTATTGAGAAAGCCAAGCTTTAAACCGTTCGCAGTACCCAAATCAAACTATCTCTTTCATTTAATCAACTCAAACTACTGGAGAGGCTCATGGTTGAAACTACAACAAAACTCAAAAAGTTTACGATTTTACATTCCAATGATATGCACGGCGACTTTTTAGCGGAGGCTAAAACTGGACAAGGTGGTTTGATCGGCGGGTTATCATTGCTTTCTGGTTATATCAATCAAGTGCGTCAAACGGAAAAAAATACACTTTATGTTATTTCAGGTGATATGCTTCAAGGTTCGATGATTGATACCGAATTTAAAGGCTTATCAACCATGGAAATTATGAATTACCTAGCACCTAATGTAGTGACTTTAGGAAACCACGAATTAGACTATGGCTTTCCTCATTTGCTCTTCTTAGAAAAAATGGCAAACTTTCCTATTGTTAATGCCAACTTGTACATTAAAAAGTACGGTAAAAGGTTGATGAACCCCTATATCATCCTCAATGTAGATGGATTTGATGTTATGTTCATTGGTATTGTCACCGAAGAGGTTCTTAGTGCCTTAAAGCTGGACAAAAGCATTGGTACATTTGTTGGACTAGAAGATGCGGCGGCTGAAGTTGGTAAGATCTGTAATACCTACAAAAATGAAGATATTGATTTGACAATTCTCCTAACTCACATTGGTTTTGAAGAGGATCAAAAGTTAGCGGCTATGTTAGACCCTGAGTGGGGGGTGGACATGATCATTGGTGGACATTCTCATACACTTTTAGAACAGCCTGCCCAAGTAAACAACATTTTAATCGCCCAGGCCGCCGTTGGGACTGATCAGATCGGACGTTTCGATATTACAGTAGATGATGATACGAACAGCATTGTCGAATGGAAATGGGAGCTTATTCCTATTAATGATCAGGTAGCTAGTCCTGACGTAGATTTGCAAAATTTTATCAATACCTACAAAGAACAAGTAGATCGCAAGTACAATCGTATTGTTAGCCGTTTAAATCGTAAATTGACTCATCCCGTGCGCGAACAAGAAACTGAGTTAGGTAATTTAATCGCTGATATCTTCTTAGAAATAGATACGATTGATGTCGTGCTTGTCGGTAGTGGTTCCATACGAGGTAAAGAATTAGGGCCTGTGGTCACTCTTGAAGATCTTAAGAAGGTTTATCCGTATGATGGTTCTCTTTATAAAATTAAAGTTACTGGAGCGCAACTGACAAAGGTATTTACCCATTTTCTGCGCCCAGAAAACAGAAAGCCTGGGGAAAGTCAATGTTATCAAATCAGCAAAGGTGTTCGATTAGTTTATGACAATACTAAGAAAGCAATTGAATCTTTCAGTATTAATGAACAACCTGTAGAGGCTGATCGTTTATATGTAATCTGCGTGCAAGATTATCATTATCAAAACTCACTGAAGAGTTTGAATCTCACGCCTGAAGAAATAGCTAACGCTAAAGTTGTTACTACCTCAAGCCAAGGTGTTCTTGAAGAATATTTAAGTACTCATCAACTTCTTGACGGTCAGGTGGAAGGACGCTGGACTTTTGTTAACTAGAGTTTATAACTCTACCAAATGAGCCAAATCGAATTAGCGCGATCGCCCAAAGAGAAGCAACTGCTTTCTGGGAATGCGATCGCTGATAAAAATCTCAGACAAAACTACAGATCGGCGATCGCTCTTTGCTTTGTTATAGAGGGCGATCGCCCTATAATGGAGCCAGTATCTCATCAAGTTAGGAGATGTTTAAATGCTCACGACTGATCCCAAAACGTCATTATACGAACAAGATTTTTATTTGTGGATACAAGAAACTGTTGAAATCTTAAAAAAAGGTCAACTAGAACAATTAGATATTGAGAATTTAATTGAAGAAGTAGAGAGCATGGGGAAAAGTCAAATAAAAGAACTAAAAACCCGCTTAACTGTGTTGATTGAACATTTATTAAAACTGCAATATTGGACGACAGAAAAAGATTACAATGCGAGAGGATGGCGCAATACAATTGTTGAACAAAGACGGCAGATTGCTTATACGTTAGCAGATAGCGCCAGTTTGAAAGCTATTGTAAATGATATATTTTTAGACTGCTATCAGGATGCTAGAAATGATACTCTCCGCAAGTATCAACTTCCTTCAATCCTATTTCCTCAAGAATGTCCTTTTTCTTTATTTGAAGTGCTTGATCCTGATTTTATTCCTTCATAAATTTAAGGTAATATTGGGTTTGTCTCCTTAACTCAGACTAGAAATCCGCGATCGCCCACAGAGAAACAACTGCTTTCTAGGAGTGCGATCGCCATTCCTGAAAGATTAATTCTCCCAAAATGATCGCGGTTTTAATCTAATCAACAAGATGACGGCGATCGCACTAACGTGATTTTGATTGAGTTTCTCAGTGCGGCAATTCCAAATTAGGTTACAATTACACTTATCAGGTTTATAAGCTCTGCTTATGATGGATGAAAGCTTTGAATGGGATGAAGATAAAAATTGTTTAAACCAACAGAAACATGATGTTTCCTTTGAATTAGCCCAATACGCATTTTTTGACCCCAACAGAGTTATCGTGCAAGATCTGGCTCACAGTCAAGAAGAAAATCGATTTTACTGTATGGGGCAAGTTAATGGAGGAATTATCACAGTACGCTTTACTTACCGAGAAAGAAAAGTTAGAATTTTTGGAGCTGGTTATTGGCGAAAAGGACGTAAACGATATGAACAGCAAAATAACTTATACTAATGAACCAATGGAAATAGGAGAAGTCGTTAAAGATTTTTTACCGTCTCCAGACCAGTTAGTTCCTAAAGGTAAAAGCAAAACTAATCAAGTCACATTAGAATTAACAGAAGAAAGTGTAAGCTTCTTTAAAGCCCAAGCGGATCGAAAGCAAATTTCTTATGAAAAAATAATTGAATTACTGATTGAACAATATGCTCATGAATGTATATCTGATGATTAAATGCCTCATAGGAGCATTGTCTAACCGACATTATGGCTGACTTGAAAGCGGTAGAAGTTTCTCTTAAGTCAAAAGGTTAGTTATATTTTATTAAAGTACCTTACAAGAGTAGAGATCGCACTTTCAAAAACCAAAGCGATCGCATTGTAAAACTTATTCAGTCTGTGGTAACTCTAAGTGCCTTCTTTCGTTAGATTTAAATAGCCTTGTTCCTCTTTACCATTAAACCATGTTCCTTGTAATTTCTTATCCCTAAGATCAATACGTGAGAGCTGAACTCCGTGATTCATACCCTGAGATTTTTTTTCAGAGTCCCTACGTTCAGAAAAAAGTTGATAGAGGAAATCTAGCTCAATGAGATCTCTATTAGATGAGTCGAGAACAACAGCCTTAGCTTTTGAAATTGGCGTATCATCCTTCCCATAGTATATTACTCCGATATGCGTCCATGTCTGAGTGATTTTCACTCTAGCCTTTTTTTTAAGAGCAGAAATTTCGTTATAACCTCTATACTCTCCACTGATGTCTGGAATACCCAGCAAGGTTTCGCCGATAGGATAGTTGGATAAACGAATTTTCCACAAAAATTTATCGACTAATGTAAAAATTAAGCTGTATATCAAAAAGGGTGAACTATTTGATAGCCACTTTTCGATATAATCAGGCAATACCTTATAATCGGCAAATACATTGGCAAGTACAGAAGATAGGGCAATGCTGATCGCTGCAATGAAGAAATAAACGTATAACTTTGGTCTGGAACTACGTGCCTCATACGGAATCATCAGTCTATCTCCTAAGAATTTCTATTTCTCTCTAGTGTATCAGCTAAATGTTGCGACAATGCAACCATTGTTAAAGTTGGATTCCAAGAGCCAGATCTTGGCCACAAAGCACTCCCAGTAATGTAAATATTATCAGCCACGACTTCCTGTCCAGACTTTAACCGATAATCTAACCCAACTATCGCGTCATCATCATTTCCAAGCCATAATGTTGAACCTTCATGAACAAGAAATGACTTTCTGATTTGTTTTCTAGACGGCCGCTGTTTGTCTGACCAAGAACCTTGATTATTCTTTACACGCCAATACTCAACTTGATTGGGACTGTATGGATTTGGTTTGTCTGGCGTAAGAGCTTGCTCAATAACATTATAAATTGCTTTATCCATATTGTTCCAAAGACGATAATCATCCTCTTTCAGAATAGCTCTAAGATTAACGTCGCTATTTAGATTTGGGAGATTATTCAGATCAAGTCTACTTTCAGAATTTATTCTCATCTCGCCAAGTGCTGAAATTCCAAAACAAATATAATTTCTATTTTCTTCCAATTGATCATTAATTATTGGAGAAATCAAACTTGGCATATAAAACTGTGCGAGTGCTAAATCATTTTGATACTGTAACTTTGCTTGTACACGCCCTAACTCATTCTCTAGCTTTCTTATGGAGACTGCCGTTAATTGCATATGATATTGACCTTGTGTTTCAGAATCTCTACCATCTAAATAAAGTCCAGCAAGTTCTAAATTTCCTAAAGCATCTTGAAATCTAAAATGCTCTCGTTTAATTCGAGCAAATATAGAACTAGTAAAGTGAGCTGTATAATGAGTGCCTGCATTACTTATCCTGTCTCCTAAAGAGTTAAGAACTAAAGTAGTTGCAGGAATAGCTCCTATAGCCAGTATAACTTTTGAATTAGCAATATTAACTGAACCTCTAGTTGTTTCTAAACTTGTTGCTTGATTACCTTGAAACTCAATTTTTTTAACAAAACATCCAGTCATAAATTTTAACTTGGGTCGGTTATTTTTCCAGAGATCTATAAACGCTGTCACAGAGGAAAATTTCCAGAAATCTTGATTATACAATGTCGGTTGAGCAGCCAGCCTTGCATGAGATACTCTCTGAGGAATATTATTATTACTTAAACTGTTTAGACGTTCCTGTAGCCATAGAAGTGTCTCTCCTTGAAGGACTCCGTAAAACTTACCCTTGCCAATTCTATCGAGAGGAGTAACGTGAAGAAGTCTTTCGGCAGAATCTAGATAATTCTCAATAGTCTCAATCACTTGCTGTGGCCAACCTTCCATCTCAGAAGGTTCTGGACGAGGACACCAAGTACTCCAAAAAAGTGAACGACCACCTACAAATGGAACAATACCAACTTGCTTTTTTATGTACTGATTATTACGATTTTCTTCTGCCCAAATCCAAGGAAATATTTCTATCTCCTGAAGTATGGTTTCTCTATTAGCTAAAGGACATAAATTTTGGAAGTGGTCACGTAATAACTCTCCACCTCTTTCAATGACTAAGATTCGAGCGTTGTGATTTTTTTGTAAGACTCTATCTACAAAGCCCAAAGAGCATGGGCCACTGCCGATTACTATGTAGTCAAAATCACCGCTATAACGAGTTCGTTCCCACTCTTGTTCAGATAAGCTATATTCTGGATTATCAATTTTTTGACTCAGCAGATCTAAACATTTTGGAACTGATAATATTGCCATAAATAAACCCTATTTTCTTCTCATAAAGCCTAACTATTGATTATACCGACATTTTCTGGCTAGTCAACTCCTATAGGACACAAAACAGAAATTTTCTGTATATTCACCCCGTAAAGAAGGAACATAAACAAACCTACAAACTTGCGATCGCCCAAAGAGAAGCAACTGCTTTCTAGGAATGCGATCGCTATTCCCGAAAAATTGACTGTCCCAAAATGATCGTATTTTTGGTTCTTCGTTACTTGGTATGGTTCGATATGGGGGCATAAATCGACTAAATCCTTATCTGGCAAGAGATTTAATTGATTAGTTCGCTCTAGATCAAAAATAATTGACAAAAATCTTTTAAAGCTTAATCAACAAGATAAACGCGAGATGATCGCACTTATCCCAAATTTAGGTTAATTAAGTACAAATATAGTTTTAACCGACCCCCCAAATCTATAATACTTTTTCCCTGTAGTCGGAATGGTTACAACACGCTCATCACGGCACTTTTGCCAACCTCCTTGTTGCGGGGAATATGTACGAGTATATTGATTTTGAATGGCAATACATTTTCCCGTTGATGTAGGGATAAAGCAATATCCATCTTGATATATAGCACCTGATATGCTAGGTTTGACTCCATTTTCCGAACATTCATATTGGCGACGAGATTGGGCAATTAGGTGGCCTTTGTCTAAAGTGTCAGCCTCTACCACGACAGAGGTTAAAAAGTTGAAAGTTGTAAATGCACTTGCAAGCAGTGGATAAGCAATCAGGTTACATTGTTACTACTTCAAGCCAAGGTGTTCTTGAAGAATATTTAAGTACCGATCAACTTCTTGACGGTCAGTATGACTCTGCCAAATTCGTGAAGTGCCTGAATCGAAACGATGTGTAGGGTTAATTCATGAATTAACCCTACAATTTTTTTACCTCCAGTTCATGAAGCGTCTGGCACTAAATTCGGTTATTAAAGACTGATTATCTATTCCCCTTTTGCCGTTCGGCTATCCTGATATGTAGCCTATAATCAACGGATTTAGTCTCAGTTATCAGTTATCATATGTGATACTTTACAATCCTAAATCCGGTTAATGAACTACCCCGCCGCAAGCGGACGGGGTATCAGAATCAAAATAGACTCAATTGTAGATTTTGGTGTAGCTGCAGGTATTCTTTATCTTGTTCTTTTACATATCTCGCTATC
>VYKP01000062.1_pt1 | contig 31822 bp, 28 predicted proteins | sample 5114551 | NCBI WGS metagenome assembly VYKP01 (sample SAMN12291777, study PRJNA351875) | freshwater metagenome | isolation source: freshwater lake | place: USA: Michigan, Baseline Lake | collected 2013-08-09
TTGACCACTGTTACATTTTGTAAATCGAGGAGTTGATCAAAATTTATCCACATAACCCACCTCCTATTCTGTGTTACTATTATACCATGCTCACACAGAACCTAGAAGAGCCCCGGCTTTCTGCACTTTGTGTTTTTTTGTAAAAAGTAATTTTAAATACAGAAATTTTTTCTAGAATGTATAGATAAGTGACTAGGCTCTCTTGGGTTTGGTGGGTAAAATTGATTCTAATCATACAGTCCTGCCAGCGAGGAAGTGGAAGGAACCACAAAGACACAAAGGACACAAAGATTGATCGCTTCTATATAAGTCAAACTTATCACACAAAGAAAAAGAGCCGTGACTAGGAAAAATTGAAGAATACTTTCTCCCTTAGCCTGAGCTTTTATATTAACTAATTCCGAGGATGATTACCGTGAAAACAGCGAAATATCCCGAAAAAATTGCCGCGCTCTGGACAACATTCCTCTTGGGAACCCTATTTCACACCCAACTGGGTTTAATGCCGCTTTTCCATGGTCAATCGATCGTCGAGAGTCATCAAACCAGCAATCTCGATCCGATTTTCTGGGGAATGTTGCTCTTTTTTTTGCTGCCAATGTTAGGGATTATCGGGGTCAATTTTAGCGAAAGTCGCTCCTTGAGAAAAGTCCATTTCTGGCTGACAATTCTCTATTCTGTCTTGAATTTAGCCCATCTGATCGCCGATCTTTTGGTCAGACCGATCGCCTGGTATCAAATCGCTCTCATGGCAATTTTATTGATCATCGGACTGATTTTAAATCTAGTTTCCTATCAATGGCTGCGGTTAGCGATCGCCAATCCGCACCATCTCTCGGAAAGTCATTAGTCGTACCAAGATCAAGAGGTGGCCAATTGACTAACTGATTCAGACAAGAGGAGGCCTTTTGATCTCAAATTGGTGCTTATTAGGGTCAAAGCCAGCTTAAACCGGAGCTAAAAGGATTTTTTCGGATAATTTAGGTTAAAAAATCTAATTAATTCCTATTATTCCCCAGATCAGCTCGTAAATTGCCTCTGTTTTTGGGCTGCTGCTGCCATCTCATCTCACCAAGTGCGGATCTTTTTAGCTATGATAGTTCAGAACCAAGCCAATAAAGGGAACTTTCGAGGCTGGTTATTCATCGAAAAACTCCTAATCGGAGGAGTTAAGCAGACGATATAGTTCAGATTAACGGCAAATATTGGTTAATAGTAATAACGAGGTAATTATTTTGATGAAATCTCTCATTCGTTGGACGGCAACTCTCGGTTTAGTAGGAACGACAATGTTGACTTCGCTGCTGGGCAGCTATTCTAAAGCGCTCGCTTTACCAGAAGAACAAATCGTCAAAACCTTGCAGTCTGTACCTGTCTTCGCTATTGCCGATGATCAAGGAGTTCCCCTAATTGCCGTAGAAAAAGAACAGAAATTCACGGGGATTTTTATTAGTAAGCAAGACGCACAAAACTTTTTTGAGCGACTGAAAAAAGAGAATCCTGAAGTGGCCAGCAAAGTTAAAGTTCAGGCTGTTTCTTTGGCACAAGTCTATAAAATGCAAACCGGTCAAACCCAACAAAATCGTTTAATTATCGATTTTGTTCCCAAAGAGTCGGAAGTAGAATCAGCGAAAAAGTTGCTTAGTGAAAGAGGTCAACAATATCAGGGTGGTGTACCTTTATTTGTGCCGAAAGCAGGAAAAGAGAGTAATTTTCTGGTGATCAGTCGCAATAATCAGGATTTTATTCCTTTCTTCTTTGAAAAAGCCGCCGCTTTGCAAATGGTAGAACAATATAAAAAAGCTAATCCCGCAGAAGCAACTACGGTGAAAATTGATGTTATTCCCTTAGAAAGTGTCATCGCTACCCTACAACAAAGCAACGATGAAGCTTTAACTAAAATTCTCCTCTATCCTAGCCAAGAAACGATTGATTTTATTCGGGCAAATAATAACCAAAATGCTCCCAATCAACCCCCAGCAAATCAACCACGCCCTAATAATACCAATAATCCCCCCACCCCTAATCGTTAAGCCTTGTGACTGCTAGTATTTCCGGTCAAGAATTAAGTCAATGGCGCCAACAGGCGATCGCGGATTTAGCGCAAGCGCAACTATCTCCGAAGGAAGTGGATATCTTTCTGCAAGCAGTGACAGATTTAGATGGTCTTTCCCTGCGCTTACAATCCTTTCGCGAACGAGAAAAAATCCCTTTGAGTTATTCCTGGTCGGAAATTACTAAACGCTGGCAAAAACGCCTTAAAACAAGGATTCCCTTGCAGTATTTGCTCGAATCGGTGGTCTGGCGTAATTTTACCCTGAAAGTCTCCCCAGAAGTCTTAATTCCTCGTCCCGAAACCGAGTTATTAATCGATATCGTTGGCGAAACCGTCAGAGGAGACGACGGGGGAATCTGGGTAGATCTGGGAACCGGTAGTGGTGCGATCGCTATTGGTTTAGCTAGTATATTGACAAAAGCAGCAATATATGCAGTTGATTACAGTCCAACGGCTCTAGCGATCGCCAAAGAAAATATCATCAATACCGGTTTTGCCGACAGAATTATCTTAAAACAGGGTTCTTGGTGGACACCCCTAGGGAAGTGGAAGGGACAGATTAGCGGTATGCTGTCCAATCCTCCCTATATTCCCAGTGCAGAAATCCTCGACCTACAAATTGAAGTGCGGGAACATGAACCCCGTTTGGCCCTCGATGGAGGTGAAGACGGATTGCGGTCAATTCAATATCTAGTGGCCACTGCTCCCGATTATCTGCGATCGGGAGGCCTTTGGCTAGTGGAAATGAGAGCCGGTCAAGGGGAAAAAGTAGCGCAAATGCTGGAAAATCAGGGCAATTATCGACAAATTCAGATTATTAACGACCTAGCAGGTTTCGATCGCTTTGTTTTGGCCGAGCGAATTTAGCGCAATGCACCCGCTTCGCAGTCCCGCAGCCAGAGACGCACCGCTTGGCCGATGGTCCCTTGACTGGTTTCTAGGGGAGGTAAGGGGACTTGAGCGGGTTCAAGGGCAGCTAATTGACTGTAAATCGTCACTAATCGCCATCCTTCCCCAGTTTTAGTTAAAAATAACCAGTGATAATTCTGGAGAGTGACAGAGCGATTTTTGCTATACTGACGCTCTAAAGTTGTAAAAAAAACCTGTTGAGTGTCATCGGCAATTTGACCAGAATATTGATTAGCACTTAAAGGTAGGGGTGCAAATTCGGGACGACCGGCAATAATCACAAAAACCGGTGTAGATAATTTTTGGTCGATTTGGGAACGGGTAATAACTCGGTTAGCATAACCGGGTAAATCTGACAAGAGGCGATCGACTAAAAGATTTAAATCCTCCGGACAGCTAGAAAGAGGAAGACTAACTGCTGGTGAGTTAATCCCGAAAATAACCAGTAATACCCCTAAATATCGGCTAATTCGTGACAAATTTTTGTCCATGCTACCTTTGGCTCCTCTGCACCGGTGATCGGTCGTCCAATTACTAGATAATCAGCCCCAGCTTTAAGCGCTTGGGCCGGAGTCATCACCCGACTTTGATCCCCTTTGCTTGACCAGGAGGGACGAACTCCGGGGCAAACTAAGAGAAAATCCTCTCCACAGACGCGCCGCAATTGCGCCACCTCTTGGGGAGAACAAACCGCCCCATCAATTCCCGATTCCTTGCCCAATAATGCCAGATTTAAGGCATATTCCGATAGTTCTAGGGGAATTTTGAGGTCGAGGGCTAATTCCCTGGCGTTAAGGCTAGTTAAAACGGTGATAGCGAGAAGTTTTGGCGGCGATAGCAGGTCAGAGATGGCCCCCTTAGCCGCCGTCAGTGCTTGCCGTCCGGCCGTTGCGTGCAGGGTGAGTAAATCCACTTGATAGCGACTAGCTGAACGACAGGCCCCGGCGACCGTATTGGGAATATCATGGAATTTGAGATCGAGAAAGATCTTTTTTTGTCTTTCTTGCAGAAGCGCCAGAATTTCCGCACCGCTACTGACAAATAATTCTAGTCCAACTTTCCAAAAATTGACTTCTGGCAACAGATTAAGCAGTGCGATCGCTGACTCTAAATCCGGCACATCGAGAGGAACAATAATTCGGTCTGAGTTGGTCATATTGGGGCGATACTGTGGGGAAGTGGGGTGATAAGGTGATGTGGAGAATAAATAAAAATAATCTCCTGCCTACTGCCTTTTACCTCCTGACTGGAAAATAGAGGCTGAAATAAGGCAAATTCGTCAATCAGAATATTTTCATGCTTGGCGGTGCCAACTTTGGCACCGGGACTGCCTTCTGATGGCTAATGACTAATCAAAAAGGCGAAAATAGGGGTAACGTTTGGGAACCCCTGGTTCTTTTTCCAGATCAAAATTAATTACATCCCAACAGGGTTCATCGGGGGCATCGGGACTAAATTCTACAGGTAAACCGTAGAGACGGGGAATAGTGGCTTCACCCGGTTCATTACCGCGCCAAGTGGTGTTACGTTCTAGGTAGGAACTAACTAAATCGCGATAACGGTTGGCAATAATCACTTTAGTCGCTTTAAATCCTTGAGTATAGAGGCGATCGAGTGCTTCGTGAATCTCAAAACGAATACCATCCGGGTGAGTGTGTTGACGATACCACTCACCATTCCAGAGTCGCCAATGTCGTCCTGACTGCAAGTGAACCAACTCACCCGTTTTGGGATCGGCTTCAAAAGCCCCATGGCGCGGACACAAATAGGTATCCGTCAAAGTGAGGGCGGGGATTAGCTGCCGACAGTGAGGACAATGGATATCGGGGCCAAAAACAGGGTATTGTAAACTTGCATTGATCATGGGAGAACCTAAACTAAAAATTGCTATCTTTGTACCAATAATCCTACCCATATTATACCCAACCAAATTGGACGGGTATTCTCTTCCGACTTTAGTGCAGATCCTCCCATGTCTTTAGATAACTTAAGATCAACTTCTAATTTCTGGCCGATTGTCGATCTCAGTCAAGCGGCTTTTATTGCCCCTAATGCCACGGTAATGGGCGATATTTCCCTAGCTGTGGGGGTGAGTGTTTGGTATGGGGCGGTATTGCGTGCCGACGTGGAACGCATCGAAATTGGGGCTTATACTAATATCCAAGATGGGGCAATCCTACACGGAGATCCGGGCAAAATTACTATCCTTGAGGATTACGTTACCATCGGACATCGGGCGGTAATTCACGCAGCCCATATTGAACGCGGTTGTTTAATCGGCATTGGGGCAGTGATTCTCGATGGTGTGCGCGTCGGGGCGGGTAGTATTGTTGGGGCGGGTAGTATTGTGACAAAAGATATACCACCGCGATCTTTAGTGGTGGGTATTCCCGCTAAACGCGTCCGGGAAGTGTCGCCACAGGAGGCTCAAGAGTTGATCGAACACGCCGAGCGCTATGCTAAACTTGCCCTCGTTCATGGGGGAAAAGGTACTGATACCGGATTCCCAAAAGGGGCGGTTTAGGGTATAAATATAAAATGAGAATCAAGTAACAATCTTTTAAGCACCGATCGAGGAGAAGGAAATCTATGGACTGGAGAGTGTTAATCGTTTTAACCCCTTTGCTTATTGCTGGTGGCTGGGCTTTCTTCAATATCGGCGCTGCCGCTATTAGACAAGCTCAACAGTTTCTCAGCAAACAAAGTTAATAAAAGTTTATACTTCTTAGTAAAACCGATCCCCTAGGCGATCGGTTTTTAATTTTTCCCTTTTGAATTATGAATTATGAATTATGAATTATGAATTATGAATTATGAATTATGAATTATGAATTATGAATTGGGGTATGGGGAGAACAAATAAAAATAGTCTCCTGTCTCCTGAATCCTGAATCCTAACCCCACCAATAGACTTTTTCAGCAAACCCTACCTAACCATGAAATCTAACTATCAAAATCTCATTGAAGAACTTTCCCATCTGGAAATTATCACCGATCCGGGGCAAGTGGCGAAACTTTCCTTAGATTACTATCATTTTAGTCCCATTTTAGAGGCACAACTGCAAGATAAACGGGCTGATTTAGTCATTCGTCCCCACAATAGCCAAGAAGTTATTGACATCGCTAAAACCTGCGTTAAATACCAAATTCCTTTAACAGTTAGAGGTGCGGGTACAGGTAATTATGGTCAATGTGTTCCCTTGGGGGGAGGAGTAATTTTAGACACAACCAAACTAACAAAAATTATCTCGATCGAACCGGGGACAGCGCGAGTAGAAGCGGGGGTAAAAATGGCATTTTTTGATAAACAAGCTCGCGCAATTGGTTGGGAATTAAGAATGGCTCCCTCTACCTATCGCACGGCGACAATTGGCGGTTTTATCGGGGGTGGCAGTGTGGGCATGGGTTCAATTAATTATGGACAATTGAAGGATAGGGGCAATCTGCAAGCAGTGCAATTAGTTACCCTAGAAACAGAACCAAAAATTATCGAATTACGGGGGGATGAGGTGGAAAAAGTCAATCATGCCTACGGAACAAATGGCATTATTACCGAGTTAGAAATAGCCCTCGCTCCCTGTTATCCTTGGGCGGAATTTATCGTTACTTTTGCCGATTTTATCACCGCCGCTAAATTTGGTCAAGCTCTCAGTGATAGTGATGGCATTGTTAAGAAAATGGTTAGCGTTCACTCCTGGCCAATTCCTGCTTATTTTATCGCTCTTAAGGATTATTTACCCACAGAAAAAGCGGCAGTTTTATTAATAGTATCGGACAGCGATCGAGTCGCCTTAGAGTCTTTAATTCAAGAATATAAGGGTGAACTGACTTACTATAAAACGCCAGAAGAAACCCAAAAAGGCAACAGTATCTTAGAATTTACTTGGAATCATACCACTCTCCACGCGCGTAGTTGTAACCCCAAGATAACTTATCTACAAGCTTTTTATTTTAATCTAGCCACGGTAGAGAAACTTTATAATTATTTTGGTGAGGAAATCATGATGCACCTAGAATTTTTGAAATTTCAAGGTAAAGTTATTCCCGCCGGTCTTCCCTTGCTAGAATTTACCACAGAAACTCGATTAAATGAGATTATTGCTATCTATGAACAACAGGGGGCAGCCATTGCCAATCCTCACACTTATATCATGGAAGATGGCGGCAGCCGACAGATTAATCCCCTACAATTAGAATTTAAAAAACTCGTCGATCCCTACGGATTGAACAATCCGGGCAAAATGCGAGCATGGGTTGAAGCAAGGGGGTAGGGATTCGATTGAGGCTAAATTAAACAAGATAGTTCACCGCGGCTCTCTTGGATTTGGTGGGTAAAATGTATTCTTAAGATATAATCCTCCTAGAGAGGGGGCGGAACGAACCACAAAGACACAAAGGACACAAAGATCGATCAATCATATTGTAAGTTAAACTTATCACACACAACCTAGAAGAGCCTCACCGCTACTACCGAATTACTAAGGGACTTGCGTGGGAATAATATCCCAATCGATCGGAGGGCGCAAGCTTTGCGCCCCTACAGTAACGGATTTTGTCCACAATGTAGGGGCGAACTGCGTTCGCCCAAAAGGTACATTGAACGGTTGTCTTGGAAGAATTAATAGTGATCGAGCGTTATACTCTCCCTGCAATGGGGAATTTGTGGACGGATAGATATAAATATCAAACATGGCTAGAGGTAGAGATAGCCGTCTGTGAAGCGCAAGCAGAATTAGGCTATATTCCCGCAGATGCAGTGGAAGAAATTAAGGCAAAAGCTAATTTTAATCCCGATCGCATTTTAGAAATAGAAGCAGAAGTGCGCCACGATGTCATCGCCTTTTTAACAAATGTTAACGAATATGTGGGCGAGCCGGGGCGTTATATTCATTTGGGTTTAACCAGTTCTGATGTATTAGATACTGCCCTGTCTTTACAATTAGTCGCCAGTTTAAACCTGATTTTAGAACAATTAGAAGATTTTATCCAAGCCCTGCGTTATCGCGCCCAAGAACACCGTTATACAGTCATGGTGGGACGTTCCCACGGCATTCACGCCGAACCGATCACCTTTGGCTTTAAACTAGCGGGATGGTTAGCGGAAGTGCTGCGAGGACGCGATCGTTTAATTCGCTTGCGCCAAGACATCGCCATCGGTAAAATATCTGGTGCAGTGGGAACATATTCCAATATTGACCCGAAAATTGAGGCGTTAACCTGTCAGAAGTTAGGATTAGAACCGGATACCGCTTCCACTCAAGTTATCTCGCGCGATCGACACGCCGATTATGTGCAACAATTAGCCTTATTAGCAGCTTCGATCGAGCGTTTTGCCGTGGAGATTCGCAACCTACAAAGAACCGATGTCCTAGAAGTGGAAGAATACTTTTCCAAAGGACAAAAAGGCTCCTCCGCTATGCCCCATAAACGTAATCCCATCCGTTCAGAACGCTTAACGGGAATGGCGAGAATTATCCGTAGTCATAGCGTTTCCGCTTTAGAAAATATCGCCCTCTGGCACGAAAGAGATATTTCCCATAGTTCCGTAGAACGGGTAATGCTGCCGGATGTTTGCATTTTGACCCACTTTATGCTCAAGGAAATCACCGATTTAGTCAAAAATCTGCTGGTGTATCCCGAAAACATGAAGCGAAATATGAATGTCTATGGTGGCGTGATTTTCAGTCAAAGAGTTCTTTTAACTTTAGTGAGTAAGGGAATTAGCCGGGAATCTGCCTATAAAATCGTCCAAGAAAACGCCCATCGCGCTTGGAACACCGATAACGGCAATTTTAAAGCTTTTATCAGCCAAGATGAGCGAGTTACCGGCATTTTATCCCCCGACGAGATCGAAAGTTGCTTTGATCCCCAGCAGCACTTAAATCATCTTAATAGCATCTACCAAAGGTTAGATATTTAAGAGGCGAATTAGGGAATAGGGAAGCGGGGGTGATCGAGCAATCCCCAGATTTTGTCGGGTGCGTTTCTTGCTGCGACGACAGGGAACGCACCCTACAAAGCTATGGATTGAAATGGGAAGGACAGCCCTATAATATTCCTCTGTACTTTGTTAAATAAAACCTCCAGCTTTTAAAGTTACGTTGTGCTTATCTCAATCAGGCAATTGCCACAGCATTTGTACTTATTGCCTAAATGGGATGCTCCCTCTATTATAGTTATCTAAATTTAGAATTTAGGCTAATCGCTATGGACCCATTTACCCTTGCAGGAATAGTTGCTCTTGTCTTAGTTGGTATTTTCAATAAAACAGGGGAAGTTATTGTCGAGGAAAGTGTCGAGCAAATCAAAAAACAATTGGCTCAAAAGTCACCTGACACGCTTAAACAATTAGAAGCGTCTTCGGAAGATAATACAGACGCTCTGGCACAGCCGATACAAATGATGGCGACATTAATTGAAAAAGATGGAGTATTTAAGCAATTAGCAGAAACCGTAGCCAAGCAAAACCTCGACAAGCAAGCTCAAGCAATTAAAATCATTAAGAATCTTGGATTTATTGCAGAAGCAGGTTCTAATGTAACGGTTACTCAGAATTTTTATTGACTGAAGCCGCCTGTTACGGAGCAGGTCAAACAAAACCGTGATGAAATTAATAAAATACCTCCTCAATTTCAGACTTTGATTGCCGATAAAACTGAGGATTTTGTTGGTCGTGAATATGTATTTAATGAAATTAATTCATTTATTACGAGTAATTCTAAGGGTTATTTTACGGTTATTGGTGATCCTGGACAGGGTAAAAGTGCAATCTTGGCTAAGTATGTTCAGAATACTAGCTGTATTGCTTATTTTAATAGTGTCCTAGAAGGTCTGAATCGTACTGAACAGTTTCTTGAAAGTATTTGTAATCAGTTAATTGAGCGTTATCAGTTGGACTATCACTCATTACCAACTAATGCGACACAGGATGGAAAATTTCTAGAACGATTGTTAAATGAGTCTGTTCAAAAAGAAAGTGAAAATCCGATTATTATTGTTGTTGATGCTTTAGATGAGGTAGATCAATCTAGTTATCGAGGTGTTTCAAATATCCTTTTTTTGCCGTCTCATTTACCGAATGGAGTTTATTTTATTCTAACTTTACGGAGAGGTGTTGATGTTCCGATGACAGTTTATACTCCTTCTCAGTCGTTAAATTTACTTGATGATAAATATCAAGCTGATAGTGAACGAGATGTTAGAACTTATATTCAAAATCGAGTTAAAAAAAGCGAAAAATTACGTCTTCAAATACTAGAAAGAAAGGAAACAGTTGCAGATTTTACTAATAAAATTAGTAATAAAAGTGAAAATAATTTTATGTATCTCCGCTACGTTCTCTCAGATATAGAAAAAGGGGAATATAAGGATTTAACACTAGAACAATTTCCAAAAGGCCTACAAAGTTATTATATGTTTCACTGGCGACGAATGGGAATGACAGATGATCCTTTACCTGTTGAAAAGATTAAAATTGTAATTGTTTTAGCCGCAGTTAAACAAGCTGTTTCTCAGCGTAAAGTTTGTGATTATTCTAGGGAAAGTCCTTTAACGGTTCAGGACATTTTATTAAAATGGAGACAATTCTTACATGAAATCATGAAAGATAATGAAAAGCGTTACGGCATCTATCACTCAAGTTACCAAGATTTTTTACATGGACTTACAGAGAATGATTATCCAGTAACATTTCAGGAAGTTCATAGAAATATTTCTCAAGTTGATTCTAACCTTTGGAAAAAGAGAAAGGAGATGAAAAAACGCCACCATGAATGAGTTTGAAGATTTCTTGCCAGAAGATTTAGATACGATGTTGGATTTGCCTTTTCATTTGACAAAAGGAGAGGCGGTAGAGGATTTGTATGAAATTTTGACGGATTTCATGTTTCTTGACTACAAGTTATCCCGAAAAAAAGAGGTTCAATCGTTAATTGAAGATTATCGTTTGGCGTTGGAGTCTCAGCTTGTTTTCTCCAATGAAGACAGACGAGTTTTAGAGTTAATTTTTAGAGCAGTTGAGCAGTCGGCAAATGTTTTACAACAGGATAAATATCAATTGCCAGGGCAGTTGTTAGGTAAATTGATGAAGATTGATGAACCGAAGCTAAAGCCTTTTTTAGAGCAGGTTAAAGATTGGCGGGAATATGCTTGGTTAAAACCAATAAAAGTTGAAATGGTTTCACCTCAAGATTCTTTAGTGAGGACTATCGCAGGGGGTAATATTTTTCATGCAATGGCAATTAGTGATGATGGTAAATTTGCTGTAACGGTACGCAATGGTTTAGTCGAACAGTGGAATCTAAAAACAGGAGTCTTAATCAAAGATTTTACTATTAGAGAAACTTATCGAGTTATTGTCTCTAATCTTTATAACTTTGACTCATTTGAAGATGAGGAAGATGGAGAAAATAAAAAGCAACAAATTATAAATAATATTATTGTTGAAAAAGAGATAATAGAAAGAACTCAGTTTAACTTAATAACAATTAGTCCTGATGGAAATTGGGTCGGAACTGTTTCTGTTTCATCTAGAAAGTCACAACCTATTGGGGCAGGTATAGCGATTTCCGTATTTGAGCTATGGAATTTAGGTGAAAATAGTTCGGTGCTTTGCTTTCCGTTAGCTAGATGTACGCGTGCTTATAATGGCTACAGAGATAATGATGAATGTGATTGTCTTGCGCTAAGTTTAAACGCAAAATACCTTACTTTTAGCCGTAATGAAGATTTTGGAGGTTGGTTTAGTTTATATGTAGTTGATTTAGAAAAATATTTTTTACAAACATTAGACTTTAGAAATATTAATACAAATAGCAAATCATGTGTTCCTGGTTATCATGAGAAAATTGATCCACATAATCGAACTTCAAGTTATCTTAATCACTTAAGTTGTATTCGGATTAATATTGACAATGAAAAAGAAATTGATACGCTGGCTATTGAAGATAATAATCGTTGGTTAATTGTTAGACAGGGTGAATACATCAAGATATGGGATTTAGTGAAAGGTCGTCTTCAATTAATTATTCGTGTAAATAATATTCCTTCAATTAAGCGTTTTAAATTACACTCATCAAAATCCTTACTTTTTTTAATAACCAGTATGGGCGTTTATAAAGTCAACCTAAAAAATTATTTAATGAAAGACTATGATATTTTAGATAAAAAATGGGTAAGAGTGATTAATTTTCTTAAAAAAACTATTACATATTTTAGCTTTCCAAAAATAGAAGATGAGGATGAAAAAATAGATAAAATAAATAAATTTTTTTCTGACATATTTGATGAGTTTCCTTCACTACATTTTAAATACTCTTATCTTGAAAAAAACTCTGAAGATGATCTTATCAAACTAAATTGTAGCTTTAAATATTATAATTATAATAATTTATTCCAGCGATTAGTTTACTTATTAGTCAATAAAAAAATAACCAATTTGCGAAAACTTAGAACTCTTCCTATCACAAAGATTAACATTAATATACCCAGTTATATTGTTCCAGATGATATAACTCCAGACTTTCAATGGTTTATTCTAAAAGGTAATAATGGAGGTATTGAACTATGGCATCTGTAGGATTTGATTTTAATTATAAAATTGCCATTACTCTTGATGGGGCATGGGTTCTTTTTCGTCAAGACCCTAATCTTTTAATTGTTGCAGATTCGGTAACAGGTCAACAATTTAATACCTTAAAATTAAGTCCTTTTAAATATCGAAGAAAAAAAATTGCTATTAGTGCTGTTGCCAAAAGTGTTAATCAACTCTGGTTAATTTTTGTTTATGAAGACAATACTTTTGATGAATGGTTTTTAGCGCAAATTTTCGCAGAAAATACAGAAAAACAACCCAATCCTCCTTTTATTTATAGAGCCGTCAGCCAAAATGGTCAATGGGCTTTAAGGGAAACAAAAAGAAGATGTTTTCAATTACACGATTTAAAAGCTAACGAAATCACTTCACTTGGTTATAGTTTATTGCCAAAAATTAAAAAAAATGATGAATATTTTTGGGAAAAAATAGTTTTATCAAATGATGCAAAATTTGTTATTACGCCTAAATTAGAAAATGATTTTCTTGATGAAGGATATAACTATGAAAGAGGACTGCGTTACTTTGATTTAATTAATAAAAATCCTATTCCTATTCTTGAGAATAATTCTTATAGTAGCTTTTCTCTTTCAGATGACAATAAAATTTTAGTGCTTGGTTTTGAAAACGGTAAAATTGAGTATTATAGATTGGGAAATGGGGAGAAATTTTCATCACTTCTTTTACATCAGTCTCCTGTCACTTTTATAAAGACAAAATTTATAGACGGAGTTTTAACAACTCTTTCCGCCTCACAAAATGGACAAATTATTCTTTTTACGAATAGAACTACTGCTTTTAAATTAGAAAATCACGTCAGCCTTATCCTTTTTTCACCAAATAATAAAAATATAATTATTGGAGATGTAATTGGGAGAAACTTAGATAGAGAACAATACCATTTATTTGAAGTTATCACTCCATCAGTTTTTCCTGAAAAAATAAATTTATTTTTATCATCACAAGAGGCTATTGAAAAAAATAGTTCAAATAACTACTATATTCTATTGGGGTACGATAAAGATAAAAACGAAGTTGTTTATCACTACTTACAAAAAAATAACGAAAGAATAATTATATTGTTTGAATCCTCAATTAACGCTCATTTTTTTAATCAAGAAATATTAAAAGAAGATAATTTTATTGCCTTTACTGTTGAAAAAGTATCCGAAAAACTTATTAAAAATTTTTGTGAAGAATCAGGATATTCATGGGAATTTATTTCTGATAAGCAGGATACTTTAATAGAAAAAAGTTTGCATTTTTGGGAAATTCCTCAAATTAATCCGTATATTAATTTTTGGATGATTGGGCCTGGTTTCCTAAATTTTAAGCTCTATCTTAATCAACGTTTATATTTTAAACAAGAAAAGTTTATTGATGAATCGAGACAATCCGCCTTGCCTTTTTTTCCCATACCAAGCCTTAATATATGGACTGATGATTTAGATGGCTACTTATTATTCTTTTTTCCTAGTTCTCATGTTTATTACAAAATTAATTTTAAAATCAGTTGTCTTATTGCTAATAATCAAGATGGAAAAACTTATATAAATCTCTATTATGCTTGTGTAAGGGCAGATTATCAAGTTGAGTCTATTTTACTAAATTTTTTAGAGCAACAGGAAAAACTCTTAGGGAGAACTCACGAAAAACTGATTGAAACACTCAATAATCTTTATAATATTTACTCAAAGCAAGGTAAAACAACTGAAGCGGTAGCAATAATGCAAAGAAAGGAGGAACTTGAAGAATTATACAAGCCTGAAGAAATTATTTTAGCTGCTAGTGATGCCTGTTGGATGCGGGCATTTATCGGTGAGCAAGAGACCTATCCAATTCTTGATAGTTCTTATATTCGTTTTAATGTTAGTCCAGATAAAATTTTCACGCCACCATTAACATTAAATATAGAAAATGAGATTATGAACTCAGGAGAAGTTATAGACATAAAAAAATCAGATAATAACATTGAATTGAATACAACTAAACAAATTCATGTTATATACCTAGTTCAAGAAATTCGTGTTTTATTAAGTCAGATTTTTGAAAATTTTCAATTGATCGTTGAGCCTGATACAAACAAAATAGAATTGTTGAAAAAAACATGGAATGATATTAAGCTTTTATTTCATAACTTTGATTTTCAAGAAGATAACCAATACTTAATCCATAAAATTAAAACAAGTCAATTTTCTAGACAACTTAAAAAATTTCTCAAAAATCCCAATAATATTTCTCATCCAGCAATTCTCGTTACATTTATAATTCCTGTCATCTTATTGTTTATTATCGGTCAAGATAACAACTTTTCTTTCACTTTTACAGAAATAATACTCACCCAAAATCCTCTTTTATTATTGAGAGAATTAATTTCATTTTTTTGCTTTAGCTTTTTAAATATCGTAGTTTTAGGCAGTTTAGCCATCACGCCAATTTTGATAATATCTAAACTTTTTAATATTGACATAATCACTTCTTACTTTACAAACAAATTATCAGAACGTGAGCAAAAATGGTTGATTTTCCCGACAATAAGCTTTATCCCTCTTTATTTACTGATATTTTTAATAATTACAATTAGTGCGATTTTTGTAGGAATATCACTAACAAAGGAGATCGCAATTGATTGGACAATGAAATTAGCAACTCAACCCTATTGGTTAATTATTATCTCGATTGGTTTCTTAACTTGGCTTGGCGATTTAGGAGAATGGATACTTAGAAAACAAAGATACAGACTCAGCAATAATGTTGCTGCGATTGTCGGTGCGATTTTTATAAACTTATTAGGAAATTACTTAAATCAAGTTTTTGGGAAACACTTTGATCCTAATTCCTTATTATTTAATTCTAGCCTTGCCGCCGTTGGAGGATACGGGGGAACAACTCAGGATAGAAAAAATAAAAATTTTATTGGTGCATTAGGAGCCGCATTAGCCAGTGTCTATTTTATTAATAAATATCCTCTTCAAGTATTTTCGATTACTCCCAGTATAGAAGCCCTATCCGAAAAAATTCTTTATCTTATCGGGCTATTAATTGGTATTTTGTCAGGAGGATTTATAGGCGGATTTGTCGGCTTATTGATCGGATTTTTTCTCGCAACTTTATTCGCTTTTGCTACGTTCTACTTCTCTTTCGGGGTGTATCACTTAGCCCAGCAAGTAATGAACGATTTTCAAGAAAGAGGCTATAGTAAAACCTTTACTAGCATTATTTTGATGATCATTACCTTATTCGGTAGTGCATTTGGTTTAATACTTAGTCTTATTTTTTAAAGAATCCGCTAAGACGGATTTTAACCGCCTATCCTTTAGCTTCCTGCATTCCAAAACACCCAAAAAATAGGGTTTTAAAAAAACCAGAATTCAAAATAGGAAATAGCGTTGGTCTATGGGTAAAACCGTAGCGGGTTCACAGATTAATAATTCCCCGTAAGCACGCACTTCGTAGGTTTCGGGATTAACTTCCATGCGCGATAAAGCGTCATTAAGCTTCATACTAGCCTTACTGATATTGCGCGTATTCGACACGGCCACGGCGGTTTTTTTCAGCTTTAACTTCTCAGGAATGCCCGCTTTTACAGCATATTTAGAAACAAATGTCAACGAAGTTTTGGTGATCGCAATTCCAAAAGAGGCAAACATGGGACGCATATTTTTAGCTATCAGCCATCAGCCGTCAGCTTTTTTCTCCCCGCTCCCCCATCTCCCAATTCATAATTCATAATTTATAATTTATAATTTATAATTCCCACTGATCACCGATTACTGTTTACTGATCACTGATAAAGTCTCCCCTCATTATGGAGAAATAAACCATGGCCCAGGCAACGGAATTCGATCGCACAATGATGCAAAGATGTCTAACCCTTGCTAGGCAAGCCTTGGGGCGGACTTCTCCTAATCCTTTGGTGGGTTCTGTGATCGTTCAAGAGGGTACAATTATCGGCGAAGGTTTTCACCCAGGGGCCGGACAACCCCATGCAGAAGTTTTCGCCCTGAGACAGGCAGCAGAAAAAGCCCGTGGTGCCACTTTATACGTCAATCTTGAACCCTGTAACCACTATGGACGTACTCCCCCCTGTAGCGAGGCAATTGTGCAAGCAGGCATTAAAAAAGTGGTGGTAGGGATGATCGATCCTAATCCCTTGGTGGCGGGGAAAGGCATTCAAAGACTAGCATCGGCAGGCATCGAGACGCTGGTGGGGGTGGAGGAGTCCGAATGTCGTCAACTCAATCAGGGTTTTATCCATCGCATCACCGCTAAAAAACCCTTCGGTATCCTCAAATATGCCATGACTCTCGATGGCAAAATTGCCGCTACTAGCGGTCATAGCACTTGGATTACTAGCCCCGCTTCTCGCCAAATAGTCCATCAACTGCGATCGGCCTGTGATGCGATTATCGTCGGCGGCAGCACTGTCCGTCAAGATAATCCCCACCTCACCACTCACGGCCTCTCCGATCATAATCCCCTGCGCGTGGTCATGACTCGATCGCTAGATTTACCCCCCTCCGCTCATCTTTGGGATACCAGTCAATTTCCCACCCTTGTCTATACACAAATTGATGCTAATGTCAAGCTTAAGCAACAATTATTAACAAAAGGCGTGGAAGTGATCGAACTCACCGAGGTGACACCCACTTTAGTGATGGAAAATCTTGCTCAGAGGGGATTTTGTCAGGTTTTGTGGGAGTGCGGCGGCGGTTTAAGTGCGGCAGCGATCGCTGAGGGTATGGTACAAAAAATTATCGCTTTTATTGCGCCCAAAATCATCGGGGGAATTAATGCACCTACTGCCGTGGGTGATTTAGGTTTCCAGTTAATGAGCCAAGCTTTACAGTTAGAAAATGTCACGGTTAATTATCTCAATCCCGATATTTTGATTGAGGGATATCTGCAAAGTAAAAAGTAGAGCTACTGCAATTCCCCCTCAATCGGCAAATCTCAACCAACCGCTTGTAAAAGTCAAAAAGTCATCAATAAACCCGATTTTTGCGATCGAGTTCTAGAAATCGCCCCGCTGCCGTCAACTCCGTTTATCGGTACGGTTATCCCCCTAGAGGAAGTTGGGCAATCGCTCTGTGATCAATGCTGCCATTATCGAGCAAAATAAAAAAGTTAGAATAGTCAAGCCCTTAGTGATTGAACGTATGACGGTACTCGAAAAAGGTAATATCACGATTCATACCGAGAATATCTTCCCTATTATCAAAAAATCCCTCTACACTGACCATGAAATTTTTCTGCGGGAATTGATATCTAATAGTGTTGATGCCATCTCGAAATTTAAAATGGCTTCCTTAGCAGGAGAAGCGAGAGGAGAAGTCCCCGAACCAGAAATTAATCTCGCTATCGACAAAGAAAATCGTACCCTATCAATTACCGATAATGGGATCGGGATGACGGGGGAAGAAATCAAGAAATATATTAACCAAGTTGCCTTTTCCAGTGCGGAAGAATTTATCAATAAATACCAAAAATCAGCCAACGATTTAATCGGTCATTTTGGTCTAGGTTTTTATTCGGCTTTTATGGTGGCTAAAAAGGTAGAAATTGATACCCTTTCCTATCAAGAAGGTGCTATCCCTATCCATTGGTGCTGTGATGGTTCTCCCGAGTTTGAATTAACCGATTCTTCCCGCAGCCAAATCGGCACCACTATCACCCTAACTTTAATGGATGAGGAAGGGGAATATTTAGAACCTGCCCGCATTCGCCAGTTAGTCAAAACCTACTCAGATTTTATGCCTGTTCCCATTAAAATTGATGGGGAAGTGATTAATCAACAACGGGCTTTATGGAAAGAATCTCCTCAAAATCTGACTAAAGAAGACTACCTAGAATTCTATCGTTATCTCTATCCTTTCCAAGAAGAACCTTTACTCTGGGTACATCTGAATACCGATTATCCTTTCTTGCTCAATGGCATTCTTTATTTTCCCAAACTCAGACCGGATGTGGATGTGTCAAAGGGGCAATTAAAGTTATTCTGTAATCAGGTTTTTGTCAGCGATCATTGCGAGGAAATTATTCCCGATTTCCTGATCCCCTTGCGAGGAGTTATCGATAGTCCAGATATTCCTTTAAATGTGTCTCGAAGTGCTTTAACCAAAGATCGCACCGTTCGCCGTATTGCCGATTTTATTGCCAAAAAAATTGCTGATCGCCTCAAATCTCTCTACAACGAAGACGCAAAAGAATATATTCGTTGTTGGGGAGATGTGGGAACTTTTATTAAATTTGGTTCCTTGAAAGAGGATAAATTTAAACAGCAGGTAGAAGATATTTTAATCTATCGGACTACCTACAAACCCCCAGAAACCCCAGTACAAGTGGAAGTGCAAACCGCCGAAGGTGACGCATGGCAAGAAACAACGGCGAAAACTCCCCTAGAAGCGATCGAACAGGAAGGTTATACTACTCTCAAAGCCTACCTAGAACGCCATAAAGAACGCCACGAAAATCGAGTTTTTTACTGTACCGATCCTCGTAGCCAATCCACCTACGTTGAACTCTACAAAAATCAAGGGTTAGAAATCCTCTTCTTTGATTCTTTCATCGATACTAATTACTTTATTCCTTTCCTAGAAAGAGAATATTCTGATGTGAAATTCACCCGGGTTGATTCTGAATTAGACTCGACGCTGCTCGAACAGGATCAAGCTAGTGAAATTATCGATCCGGGTAGTAATAAAACCAGGGCCGAATTAATCAAAGAAATCTTCGCCAAAGCTCTCGATAATTCTCGCATCAATATCAAAACTGAAGCCTTGAAATCCGATGATCCCCAAGGTACTCCCCCGGCAATTGTCTTACTTCCAGAAGCGATGCGACGCTTACAGGAAATGACGGCAATGATGCAACAAAAAGCCATGGCTTTCCCCGAAGAACATATTCTGATGATTAATACTAATCATCCCTTAATTCAACAAATTATCCAGATTAGTCAGGGAAGTATTGTTACTGGTAGTGGTGACTCTCCATCGGCGCAATTGGCGAAAATGCTCTGTCAGCACGTTTATGATTTAGCTTTAATTGCTCAAAAAGGATTTGATGCTGAGGGAATGCAAGCTTTTGTGGAACGTTCCAATCGCGTTTTGACTAAGCTAACCGAAAAGATTTAATCTATTGCTAAACTTTGGCTGTTCCGATATGCTAAGAGTGTGTTAATTCACACTCTATTTTTTTAACAAGATGAATTGGCTCTCTTGACATCATGGTGTAAAGTGTTCGTAAATTTTACATTTTGGGCGCAAGCATTGCGCCCCTACATTACCCCGCATTAGTTTTTCTGGCTCTTCGTTACTTGGTATGGTTCGATAGGGGGGCATAAATTGACTAAATCCTTATCTGGCAACAGACTTAATTGATGAGTTCGCTCTAGATGAAAAACAATTGACAAAAATCGCCAAATGCCTTTCTATATAAGGGTTCCATCCCTTATAACCCCCGTCCATTGCATAAGACAAACCGAAGAGCCGTTTTTCTGTAGGGGCGTAGGGCGTAAGTCCTCCCTTAAATAAATATAAGCCATCAGCCTTGAATCAGTGATCAGTTATCAGATGTAAGTTTTCAGTTCACTTATACTGTTTACTGTTTACTGATAAGCTGTTCGTAATTTAAATTGCTTGTTGAGACGAGGCAAAAGGCAAGAGGCAAAAGGCAACAGTAAAGGGATTGGGGGGGGGTCGGCTAATCTAAGAATAAGCGGTTTAAATGCGTCTTAGCTTAACTGTTTACTGATAACTGATAACTGATAACTGATAACTGATAACTGATGACTGATGACTGATAACTGATAACTGATAACTGAAAAATGCGCTTACCCACCCTCAAATATGAGCGAGGAACCTTAATTCTCCATCCACCACCAAAAGGGAAAAAATGGCTAGATTTTGCCACTTGGGATGATCGTATCGAAAGATTTCGCATTTTGGCCATTCATTATCGTCCTCTCGTGGAAACCCTACAGGAGGAGGGCATTAACTTCCAAGATGAAGCAAAAGCTTTCAACAATTTAGAATTAATTGCCAGTTTTGAACGGGAACCCTACCCCCACCAAACGGAAGCGTTAATCGCTTGGAAAAAATCCCAGAGAAGGGGTGTTATCGTCCTTCCCACCGCTGCCGGCAAAACCTATCTTGCCCAATTAGCTCTACAATCGACTCCCCGCAGTACCTTAATTATCGTGCCGACTATTGATTTAATGCACCAGTGGTATGCCCAGATGTTGGCGGCTTTTCCCGATGCCGAGGTGGGATTATTAGGGGGAGGTTCTAAGGATAATAGTGCTATTTTAATCGCCACTTATCAAAGTGCGGCAATTTATTCAGAAACTCTTGGCAATCGTTACGCTTTTTTAATTTTTGATGAATGTCATCATTTACCATCGGATTTCTTTCGGAAAATAGCGGAAGATTCGATCGCACCCTATCGTTTAGGCTTAACAGCAACACCGGATCGCGGTGATGGTAGTCATCAAGATTTAGATTATCTTATTGGTGCAATTGTTTATAAAAAAAGTCCCCAAGACTTGTCAGGAAAAGCCCTAGCGGATCATGAAATAATTCAAATCAAAGTGAAACTATCTGCCAAAGAACAGGAAAAATATCAAGAAGCAATTAAAATTCGCAATGATTTTTTAAGAAAAAATAATCTCAGTTTGTCCGGTTTAGATGGTTGGCAAAATTTTGTCATGATTAGTGCCAGAAGTAGCGAAGGGCGCCGGGCGATGTTAGCGCACCGGGAGTCGAAGGAAATATCCTCCGGAACCCAGGGAAAATTGCGGGTTTTAGCCGAGTTAATCTGTGAACACTATCCAGAAGCAATTTTAATTTTTACCAACGATAACGCCACAGTTTACCGCATTTCCGAGAGCTTTTTAATACCTGCCATAACCCATCAAACTCCCGTGAAAGAACGCCATGAAATCCTGACCCGTTTTCGTCAGGGAGAATACAAAATTCTAGTGACTTCCCATGTTCTTAATGAAGGGGTTGATGTGCCGGAAGCACGCATCGCGATTATTTTATCAGGAACCGGTTCCACGAGGGAATATATTCAGCGTTTAGGACGGGTTTTAAGAAAAGGTCAACAAGAGGATAAACGGGCGATTTTGTATGAAGTGATAGCCGAAAATACAACAGAGGAAAAAACCTCCCAACGACGACGGGGAGAGCAGAAAAATAAAACTAGCTATAAAACCAGTAATCGACAATTGGAATTATTGCCTTCTCCTCCAAAAAAATCTTTTTCTTTCCCGAAAGCTGCCGAATCTTCTACCCCTTGGGTAAGTTCTCCAGAGTCAGAGGAAGAATAAAAAATTTCTCTGGGGGATTTTCCTCTATAATAAAGATAAAAAATCTGGATTGATACCCCTATGACCGAACTTGCTCAACAAAAATGTCAACCTTATCAATCGGGTTCTTCTCCTATCACTGCCGAGGAAATTGTCGCTTTACAGGCTAAAATTCCCGATTGGAATCTCTTAGAATACGAGGGTATTCCCCGTCTGCAAAAACTCTATAAATTTGCCAATTTTCAAGAGGCAATCGCCTTCACTAATGCCGTGGGAGAGGCAGCGGAAAAAGAAGGTCATCACCCCGCTTTATTGACAGAATGGGGTAAAGTTACCGTTTCTTGGTGGACCCATGACGTGGGTGGATTACATCAAAATGATTTCATCATGGCTGCCCGTACCGATGATATTTATCGCCAACAAAATGCTTAATCGTAGGCGCGAATCATCGCTTGGGTTCCCTGTTTAATTCCCTTACCTTCGTCCAATTCCGCTACTACTTTAAATAAAGCTTCTGCTAAATCTGTCCCGGGCAGAATTTCCCCGGCTGTCTGGGCAGTTTCTTTGACTAATCGCAAATCTTTTAAGATATGTTCAATCATAAAAGCCGGCTGTAAATCTTGGGCGAGGATTTTTGGTCCCAAATTTTCCAACGCCCAAGAACCTGCCGCCCCCGTTTTACAGACTTCTATGACTAAATTGGGGTCTAATCCTTGAATTTTTGCCATTTTTAGAGCCTCACACAGCGCCACCATGTGAACCGCCCCCAAGACTTGATTACAGAGTTTTACCGCTTGTCCGTTGCCGATTTCTCCACACCAGCGAATAGTTTTGCCCATGGCTTGAAAACAGGGTAAACAAGTCTGAAAATCCGCCTCTTTCCCCCCCACCATAATAGTTAAAGTGCCGTTTTTCGCCCCAATATCCCCCCCAGAAACGGGAGCATCGAGAAAACGGAGATTATTTGCCTCTAGCTTTTCCCCAATCATCCTAGCGGCTTGAGAGCCAATGGTACTCATATCCACCACCAGAGTTCCCACCGCTGCCGATTCCATGACACCCCCCAGTCCTAAAATTACCGCTTCCACATCAGGTACATCCCCGACGCAGGTAAAGACAATCTCGGCATCCCTGACGGCGGCGGCAATATTAGAACAAATGTTCGCACCCGCTACCCCAGCAATGGTTATCCCCGGCGCTTCTGGGCTGCGATTCCAAGCATTAACAGCAAAACCCTGACGGACAAGATTAGCTGTCATCGGCGCTCCCATTACTCCTAATCCTAAAAAGGCAATTTTTTGATTCATGCCGATTTTTCTGTCAATATCACCCTATCTATTATACCATGAAATTCTGACTCTCATTTAGTCACTGCCACTTATCCTTAATAATCGATGCCCAGCTTTTTGACTGTCCATAAATATTGGTTGATTGGAGCAATTATCACCTGCTTAGGTGCTTTTTTGCGAATCTATAATTATGATTCCTTGCCTCCGGATAATTGGACTGCTGACGAATATGCTTTTGCTTGGAGTGGCATGAGTTTATTACAAACGGGTATCCCCACCAGTTGGTCTTGGTTGAATCCCACGGATAATTTTCCTACGGTGGTTTGGGAAGCAAAAAATATCCGTTATCGTTTGGTCACTCCTTGGTTTGATCATCCTCCTTTATTTGGTTTATTGGTGGGTTTATTTGCTATTCTAGGAGGAGCAAAGACTTTTTTTGATTGCAGTTTAACTATTATTAGAGTCCCTTCTTTACTTTTAGGTATTGCTGCGATAGTTTTGGTCTATTTACTGGCTCTGAAGTTAAGTAATTTATCGATCGCTATTATCGCTAGTTTAATTTATGCCACCAATCCCAATACAGTTTTTCTATCTCGGTTAGCGATTAGTGAAAATTTAATGATTGTTTTATGCTTGTTGATCGTCTTACTTTATTGGCAATACTATCAAACTAAGCAAAAAAAATATCTCTACATCGCCGCTTGTTTAGCTGGTTTAGCTTGTTTAGTCAAAGTAACGGCTATTTATTTAGTAGCATTATTAATTGTCCTCTTGATTTACGAAAAGCAAGGACGCGAGGCTATTTATGTAACTGTGATCGGTGCTTTCTTTTTCTCTCTCTATTTTCTCTACGGTGCTATCTACGACTACGATTTTTTTCGGAAGATATTTCAAGAACAATCCCTGCGCTTCGAGGACTTTAACTTTGTCAAATATCTAATCACTCCCACGGTATTTTTTGAGGATGGTTGGTTAATTTTTAGCTGGTTAACCCTCTTACCCTTTCTGAGAAAAAATCCCGCTAGTCCCCAAGTTAGATTACTCGCTTTACCGGTAATCCTCTACAGCTTAATTTTAGTTTCCACAGGAGCGCAAAGTCACTTTTTTACTTGGTATATGATTCCTTTTTATCCATTTATGTTTATTATTCTAGGCATCTTTCTTGATGATTTTCGCCAAGAAACGGACGGATTAACTGCCTCAATTATTTTTATCTTTCTGGGAGTTTGGTCGATTCATCTCAATCTGACAGCTTGGATTTTAGCTTCTCCCTACGGCCGCTATTATTTTATAATCGGTACGGCAGCAATTCTGGGAGTATTCTATCTCAAGGATATCTTTGGTCTCTTTAAAAAATTCTGGATCGATCGCTTTACTTTTCTGCTCTTCTTGGCCCTGCTGGCAGCTAATATCAATGTGGTATTAACCTATAAATTTTCTGGTTAAAACTTAGCAAGAAGTAACCCAGAAAAGGGATAAATTGGACTGGGAATCGAGAGTAAACTTAACTAGGATCGCTGACTTGAAAGAGGGTGTGGGGTGTAGGAAAGGAAACCTCTTTCATCTGTGGGGGTGAAAATTTTTCCATCGGGACTGACTCAGTAATAACTTATTCTTGGCCAGTTCCGGCAAATGTTAAATTGATTAATAGACTCTTTAACTTATTGTCTCCTAACCTTTGCACTGAACTAATAAATGTCGATCGATTTTCGCAATCTTAATACACTTTGGGGTTCTATTTTAGTCGAAACATTGGCCCGTTTGGGATTGAAGATAGGGGTGGTTTCTCCCGGATCGCGATCGACTCCTTTAACGGTAGCCTTAACAAGACATCCCCAGATTGAAGCTATTCCCATTTTAGACGAGCGCTCCGCTGCTTTTTTTGCCCTGGGATTAGCCAAACAATTATATCAACCAGTGGTTTTAGTCTGCACTTCCGGCACTGCCACGGCTAATTTTTATCCCGCAGTCATTGAAGCAAAAGAAAGTCATGTCCCTTTATTAATTCTAACTGCCGATCGCCCCCCAGAATTGCGTCATGCTCATGCCGGTCAAACTATCGATCAAGTCAAACTCTACGGTAATTATCCCAACTGGCAAGCGGAAATTAGCTGTCCTAGTGCCAATATCGAGCGTTTACGCTATCTCCGTCAAACCATCATCCACGCGTGGTGGCGCTGTCTCGATCCTGTCCCCGGAGTAGTGCATCTGAACTTACCATTTCGGGATCCCCTTGCACCAACTCCCGATCTGGAAATCAGCAATTTAGAGGCTAATTTTGACCAAGAAGCTTTTTTTAGCCATATATCTCGGCCAAATATCCCCATTAACCACTCAATTCTCGAAATTCCTTCTTTACCCCGTCAAGGAATTATCATCGCGGGATTAGCTTCCCCGCAAAACCCCGAAAGTTACTGTCAGGCGATCGCTAATTTAGCTCGATCGCAACAATATCCCGTCTTAGCGGAAGCTTTATCTCCTCTGCGAAACTATGCAGGCTTAAATCCCCATCTGATCACCACCTATGATTTATTATTGCGGAATGCTGCCATTAAAACCCAATTAACCCCCGATGTTGTCCTGCAAATTGGGGAATTACCCACCAGCAAAGAATTACGGACATGGTTAGAAGAAATCGACTGTCCGCGTTGGATTATCGATCCCCATCCTGATAATTATGATCCTCTACAGGGAAAAACCAAACATCTCAGGGGAAATATCGAGCAATTAGGGCATTTATTCCCAGAAAAACCCGATAATAACCGAGAATATCGGCAATTATGGCAAAAATTCGACCAGCAAGCCAGATTTAAAATCGATCGCCTTTTGGCAGCAGAAACTAAACTGATTGAAGGAAAAATCCCCTGGCTGCTCTCCCAATACCTCCCCCCCCGCACCCCGATCTTTATCTCTAATAGTATGCCTGTTCGCTATGCCGAATTTTTTAACCCGCCTAGCGATCGCCAAATCCGTCCCTATTTTAATCGCGGGGCCAATGGCATCGATGGCAACCTCTCCACTGCAATAGGAATGGCTTATAAAAATGTCCCTAGTCTGCTATTAACGGGAGATTTAGCCCTGTTACACGATACAAATGGTTTTTTAATCAAAAAATATTTTGTTGGCTCCTTGACCATAATTTTAATTAATAACAAAGGGGGAGGCATTTTCCAGATGTTGCCGATCGCCAAATTTGACCCTCCCTTTGAAGAATTTTTTGCCACTCCCCAAAATATTGACTTTTGCCAACTCTGTCACACCTACGGTATCGATTACCATTTAATCAGTGATTGGACTGATTTTCAGCAAAAAATCGCAGTTTTACCAGAATCAGGACTAAGATTACTAGAAATATCCTGCGATCGAGCTTTTAATACTCAATGGTTCTTCAGTAATTATGTGTAGGGTGTGGGGAAGTGGGGTGTGGGAATTATGAATTATGAATTATGAATTATGAAGTGGGGTGTGGGGAGAATAAAGCTGCCTATTGCCTATTGCCTATTGCCTATTGCATGAGTGCCTATCCTGATAGGTAGCATATACTCAACGGATTTAGTATTAATTCCCTTTTTCGAGAAAGTGAATACAATGGGTGGAAAGCGAGTTAAAAGAGTCCGATGAATCGACAAAGACGGCAAAAATTAAGACAATTTTCTCCCCCCAGATATTCTATCTTTCCCCGGGAGCAATGGCGATGGGGAGTGACTTCTTTGGTGATTAGTTTAGTCTTGTCCCTAGTGATTTTAAAACTGAATACCTCTAGTCTCTCCACTGCAACCATAGATATTTTTAATCCCTCCACTGTGGGGGAGAATTTAGCTGGTAAGAGTCTAAATAAGTTAGAAAAGCAGAAAATCGCCGAATTTTTGCAAATTACTCTGCCAGAAACCGAATTAACCCTCGATCGCACTCCTTTGTTTATTCTCCACGATACAGCTTGGAGCATGACTGCGGGTAACATCGAAGAACAGAAAAAATATGCTCGCGGTCCGATGAAATTGGGTCCGAATGTTTACATCCCCCGCAAACCGCATTCCAGGGATAGAGATATTTTAGACTCGATCGCCCGGCCTTTTTTTGAGCGTCATCGTCCCACGGCCACTTTTTATGAACAAGCAGCCGAAATGCTGCCCGCAGACACCAGGGATCAATTAGTGCGTCAACTGTGGCAACTTACCCCAGAAACTATCCGCGTCAAGGGTTTTGCACTTGCTTTAGAGGGTGTTCCCTTGAGTACACGATCGGCCTCTGAGTTAGAAAAAAGGGCGAGAATTTGGTTAAATACGCCTTCAGAAGCCGCCTTTAGGCGTTTAGTCAAAGAATATCCCACAAATTACTTTGATGGGGCAAAAACTACCGCATTATGGGCAACAGAAGCGATTTGTCAGCAGCTATCTCACCCTAATTGCGATCGCTTGCGACCAGTTTTTGCCGAAAGAAATCGTCGGGTCATCTCCAGTGTTAACATTGAACTGGTACAAGCACCGGGATCCCACTGTTTGACCAAAGGACGCTTGCAAACCCTCCCCGGTTACAGCGATTTTCAATACCAACAAACGGCGAAATATTATCTCCTCGCAGCCTTACAAACGGGACAATTACCGCAAATTGTCAGCCATTTTGCCGTCGATAGTTTTCTGATTAATCAAGGAAAATATCCCCATTGTGACCCCCGGGGTTTTGATCTACAACGTCTCTACAATCTCATCAGTCAAGCTTTGGATTATGACCCCGGCACTGTTTATGGTATCGTCCCTCGTTACGGCACAAATATTATAGCTGGTGATAATATTTGGTGGCATAATCGAGTTTTTGATGCGGCCAATTTACCCACAACTTTAAATTAGACCTGATCATTTAGAAATATCCACTTCTCCCAAAGCTTCTAGATAGGTAATCGCCGCTTCTAAAGGAGAATCGTAGCTATAGGAAAACTCCTCAAACCAGCGTCCTTCCTCCGATTTAACATCCAATTTATCTAACCATTGCTTCGCCTTTTTAGTTAAAGCTTCTCGCTTGCGCTGTTGTTTTAATGCCGTCGCTTTTTCTTTTTCCGCTGCCTCTTGTTGTTGCCTTTCTTGGTTTTCTAAGGCTAAAGCTTTTAAAAGCGCATCGGTAGAAGAATCGCCGGCATAATTAACCTTAAATTCGGCCGGGGAACGATCTTTTTCTTGGCGAGAAGAAGGGGACGGCATCTGTTTTTCCTGATCCCGTTTCTGGTATTCTGCCTTCATTTGTGCCAGTAAATCTTCTATTTCTCCCATAATGATCAAGTTAGAAAAGTTAAAAGTTAAAAAGATAATTGCTCTGATTGCCTCTGCCTTAATAACTAAGTAGCTGGTTATAATTAAATTGGAGATTGATCCCCCCCTTAATCCCCCCTTGATAAGGGGGGTGTCTGACAGTTTTTAACACCTAACTACTGAATAATGGGTTTCCTTATTTTTCCAAACGGACCACATACCATTGTAGATAACCCTCCTCACCCAGGTCTAACTCGCAGTAATTATCGCGCAAATAGAGAGCTTTTTCCTCAAAACTAGAGAATTTTGCCAATTGTCGGGGACAAATCTCCGGTTTTGCGGTGATTAAATCTTTTAACTTATCGCGTAACTGGTCGGGAGTCTGGAATTGTTCAGATTGATCGGCCTCAAGGACAAGAAAATAGTCCCCTTGATACATAATAGAATCGGGCATCGCTGTTTGATAGTCTCAGTAGGAAAAATTTTTGGCTATCTTTATCACTTTATCGCCTCAAAGCTCGATCGACACCACCACTATGACAGACCATCTCACCAATCCCTTTCTCAGTCTCCCTTACGAAAGCGCCATGCAGGACTTGGGGGACCAATACTACGATCAAGTGGCGGCTGCGGATTTTCCCCGTCATATCCTTCGTTTTCGCAATGATGCTTTATTACCTTTGGTGGGAATTCAGCCAGAATTAACCTTAGATGAGCATTTTATCGAGGCTTTTGGTAAATTTCAATCCCTGACCCCTTTTTTAGCTCTACGTTACCACGGTTATCAATTTGGCGAGTATAATCCTTTCTTGGGGGATGGTCGCGGTTTTCTCTACGGTCAAGTTAGGGGTATTGATGGCAAATTATACGATTTTGGTACGAAAGGATCGGGACGGACCCCCTATTCCCGTCACGCGGACGGTAGGTTAACTCTCAAGGGTGGAGTTAGGGAAGTCTTAGCTGGGGAAGCTTTACGCAGTTTAGGGGTGAATACCTCTCGCTGTCTCAGTTTGGTGGAAACGGGAGAAGCTCTCTGGCGGGGTGATGAACCTTCCCCGACGCGATCTTCGGTGATGATTCGAGTTAGTAATTCTCATATTCGTTTTGGTACTTTTGAGCGTTTATTTCATATTAAACGTGGCGATTTAATTAAAAGACTCCTCGATCATGTGATTATTTATTATTATCCTGAAATCGATCCTCAAGATAGCGATCGCTATTTAAAATTTTACGCCGCTTTGATTGAAAGAACCGCTAAATTAGCAGCCCAATGGATGGCCGCAGGTTTTTGTCATGGGGTTCTCAATACCGATAATATGTCAATTACTGGGGAAAGTTTCGATTATGGTCCCTACGCTTTTATTCCTTCCTATAACCCCCAATTTACGGCGGCCTATTTCGACTACGGTGGCCGTTATAGTTACGGTAATCAGCCTTTTATCTGTCGCTTAAATCTAGAGTTACTGCAATCTCCCCTGGCCATGGTTGTCTCCTTGTTAGAGTTAGATATGGCTTTGGCTAAATATGACCAGCATTACAATTTTTATTATCAAAAAATGATGCTCAAAAAGTTAGGTTTTGAGGATATTTTTACTCCCGAATCAGCTTTACTGGTTAGCAAAACCGTGGAAGTTCTCCAAGAAAATGGCCTCGGTTATCATGACTTTTTCTATCAACTAAGTGAACAATTTAATTACGGTTGGCGAGAAAATAGTTCTCTAATTCTTGAAAATATGGATTTACCGAAAGCTGATTGGCAACGTTGGCGAGAGTTATATAGTTTGGTCTTAAATCAATTACCCCCAGATTCCTTGGCTCAAATTGGCAATACCTTAAAGCATTATAATCCTAAAACCGCTTTACTTAGACCGCTAATCGAATCGGTTTGGGAAGCAATTACTTATAACGATGATTGGCAACCTTTCCAAGAATTAGTGATAAAATTACAAAATAAACAGTAATTAAGTAATAAGTAGTGGTGCAAAATTAATTTCTTGGTTAGAATAGGCAAGAAGTGGTTAAATATGTGTAATTAATTATGTCTAGCTACTTACTCAGGTCATTTCCTGAAATGCGTTGGACAAAAATTGACCAGACTTGGCGATCAATGTTTCCCTTCTAACCATTAAGAGTGTCAAAATAATAGTAAAATTTTGTGACAAAGTGCAGTCATATCTAAGAATCTTTGCTAGAATTCTGGAAGGATTCTTTGATCAGTCTCCTTAAAGGAGATTGTTTTCAGTACCCTAGTAGATATCCCAACAAACGGTTAAGAGTTTTAATCATCAAGGTCGGAGATTATGAAAATCTATCAAATTTTATTCCAATCCCGACTTCTAATTCTTCCAGTTTGGTAATAAGTTGAAACTAGCTCAATATAATCTTTAAAATCATCATTTTCAACCACAATACGATTCACTGATTGCCAGTCAATTTCTGCCCTAGATTTTGCTGGTAAAAATATCTCACTTTCAGAGGGGTTTTCTGTATCTAGAATAATGACTCCAATTCCATGAAGTGCAGACAACATACGCAGTTCTTGTTCAATATTATCAGTTATAGAAGTTGTGACCAAATATCCTTCATTAGCCCAACTAGAATTACTAACCGCTTGAAAAAAGCTACTTCTAATATTAGAGCTATTCAGTTCCTTTTTAACCTCAAAAGACCAGAGCCTGACTCTTCTTCCTTCTCCTTCTTGAACGCAAGTTCTGACCAACTCATGCCATTCCTTATCAATTGCCTGCATTGCTACAATATCAGGATGTAACCATTGATTTCCTCCTACTCCCCGTTGATTCTTAGAGCGTTTCTCATCAATTCTTTGACAATAAAGCTTGTATTCTATTTTGAGAAAATCAATTAAAAATGGATAAAGTTCTAGTTCTGATAAAACTTTTGTGGACGGAACAGATTGCACAAAAATTTCTTCTTCTAACTCACTATCTTCGTTGTTATTTTGAGAGACAGTAAAGTAGGAATAATCTTGATCAATCAATTTTTCAGGATCATACCAATAAATTCTTGGACGAGGTTTATCCTGCCAGCAAATATGGGGATCTTTCTTGATAATACTATCCTTATTTGAGCCAATTTCTGCGACAACCTGAGAAATAAAAGCCCTATCGCTGGGAAATCTTTCATTATTTCGCTTTTCCTTATAGTCTTCGGGATACTTTGCAACAATCGCTTCTGCAATTTGTCTTGCATTAAATTTTTCTCCCGGATGCTGCTTTAAAAATTCAGCTATCTTTTGAACTTGAGATAAGTTAGACATTAATCGAGATCATTAATAATATAATGACTAAGTAATTTCAAGGGGTGACAGAGGGGCTACAAGCTAGATAGAGCGGGGGGTCTAGCCAAACGACCCCCTAAAGAAATAGAGTGGTTAGGACAACCACTCAAAATTTTAAAATGTTACCT
>VYKP01000032.1_pt1 | contig 31747 bp, 27 predicted proteins | sample 5114551 | NCBI WGS metagenome assembly VYKP01 (sample SAMN12291777, study PRJNA351875) | freshwater metagenome | isolation source: freshwater lake | place: USA: Michigan, Baseline Lake | collected 2013-08-09
CTAAGATAACTCGACCGACCCAACTGCAACAAAAAGCGTTAGATTTATTGGGAGTTTCTCTGATTTGTACCCAGTAACGGGGCGCTGGAAATTTTCTTAATCCTTTCTACAGCAGAGGTTATGGCTTTTTGTCAACGGGGAAGTCCAGATATTATTGTCTTTGAGTAAAAAATGCAAGTTGTAGCCGTGCAAAGTATAGCCCCCGCTTTTTCTTTCCACCCTTATCCCGAACTGACGTTGGTTATCAAGTTACTCTTGAGCCTGTTCTAGTTGTCTCTTAAATTGGTCTAGAATAGGCAAAATTTTGACTGTTATCCTTGAAGACACTGGCCAACTCGTTCATAACACTTTTTAGTCGGGTCATCATTTTCAAGTCAGGAGATTATTTTTATTTATTCTCCCCACTTCCCCACTTCTCTCGTTGCTCATTCTGCAATCGCTATCTGAGAAAATTGCTGATTTGTCATCTAGATTGCATCCTGATTGGAAACCTCTGGGTAATCTATGAGTGGAGATGCTTAAACCTCCTCTTCATCGCTGCCTATCTGACGGGGATATTTTTTCTCTCATAAACTTTACAATATTTAATAGTTGTTGTAACATTAGTTAAATAACTGAGATTCTCACTACTTGCCATTTATGCCCAGAAAATCTATATCTAGCCAAAAAAGGACTATAGAGGCAATTAAATCGTCAATTAGATTTCTCTCTATCCTTGAGTAACCACTCACTTATCTCTTTACAAAACTAGAAGAAACTCTGATAGCATCTCCTTCAATGACTCTGGGGAAGCAATCTGAAAAAAGCCATCAATCGCTGAATATCAACCCTCAACCGACGCGCACTCATGAAAACCTCGAAAAACCCCACCGATCCAGTTCGCGCCTATCTCAGAGAAATTGGCCGAGTTCCCCTTCTCAGCCATGAGGAAGAAATTCTCTACGCGAAACAGGTACAAAGATTAATTTTTCTGGAAAAAATCAAGGAATCCCTAAAAGCTAAACTCGGCAGCGATCCCAGCGATCGCCAGTGGTCAGAAGCGGCGGAAATTAGTGAAGAACAACTGCGTCGAGAATTAGGAGCAGGGGATTTCGCCAAACGCAAGATGGTGGAAGCGAACCTGCGTCTAGTGGTTTCCGTCGCTAAAAAATACCTAAAACGTAATCTAGATCTGTTGGACCTGATTCAAGAGGGAACCATTGGAATGCAAAGAGGCGTGGAAAAATTCGATCCCACTAAAGGCTATCGCTTTTCAACCTATGCCTATTGGTGGATTCGCCAAGCTATCACCCGGGCGATCGCAGAAAAAAGTCGCACCATCCGTCTGCCTATCCACATAACCGAAAAACTGAATAAAATCAAAAAGGCCCAGCGTCAACTAGCTCAAGATAAAGGACGCGCCGCCACCATTGCCGAATTAGCCGAGGAATTAGACCTAACTCCTAAACAGGTACGAGACTACTTGGAAAGGTCTCGTCAACCCCTTTCCCTTGACTTAAAGGTGGGGGACAATCAAGACACGGAATTAGGGGAACTCTTGGAAGATACGGGACTTTCCCCAGAAGATTACACTGCCTATTCTTCCCTCCAGGTGGATTTAGAAAAACTGATGGCAGACCTTACCCCCCAACAAAAAGAAGTGATTTGTCTGCGTTTTGGTTTAGATAATGGGCAGCCCCTCACCTTAGCGAAAATAGGAGTGCGACTCAATATCAGTCGTGAACGCGTCCGTCAGATCGAACGAGAAGCGATTGCCAAATTGAGAAAACGCCGAGCTAACATCAGAGAATATCTAGCTAGTTAAGCCACAGATAACCTAGAATTTGGGTCAAATTGATCGTCTGGATCACAGCGAGAAAAATGACCCATTTCTAGATTCAGCGGCGACTTTTCTCGGCTATGTCTCTACTTCTTCAAGATATTTTTTCAAAAAGAGAGCTAATTTTTCTTTAGTGGCGACGGGAACAGAATCTAGACGGGTAAGAATGGCGTATTTAAGGGCAGAATGAGCGGCAGAAACGGGAGGATTAGCTGCCAGACGGCGCACCGTTTCTTGGATCACTTTTTGGGCATTAATAGCGTTATGGTGGAGATTTTCGATCACCATTTCTACCGTGACATGATCGTGATCGGGATGCCAACAATCGTAATCGGTAACTAGAGCTAAGGTAGCGTAGGCAATTTCCGCTTCTCGGGCTAATTTAGCCTCGGTTAAATTGGTCATACCGATCACGGTTGCGCCCCAACTTCTATAGAGATTTGATTCCGCTTTAGTAGAAAAAGCCGGCCCCTCCATACAGATGTATGTACCACCGCGATGCAGGGTAACTTCCGGTAGGTTTAAACTAGAGACGGCATCCTCTAAAATGTTTGCTAATTGGGGACAAACGGGATCACCAAAGGCAACGTGGGCAACAATTCCTTCCCCAAAAAAAGTCGCTATTCTCTCTTTGGTTCTATCAATAAATTGATCGGGAATAACTAAATCTAGGGGTTTAACTTCGGCTTTTAGGGAACCAACGGCCGAAGCGGAAATAATATATTCAACCCCTAATTGTTTGAGAGCGTGAATATTAGCTCGAAAGGGTAATTCAGTCGGTAAAAGATGGTGATTTCTGCCATGACGAGCTAAAAAGGCAACTTCTGTTCCCTCTAAAGTCCCCAGAATTAAAGCATCGGAAGGAGAACCAAAAGGAGTATCGAGGGATACTTCCCGCACATCCTTGAGAGCATCCATTTTATACAAACCACTGCCGCCAATGATGCCAATTTTTACCGTCGTCATAGTCTTGGAAAGAATTAGTTATCGTTGGCTTGATGTTACCACAATTGAGCGATCGAACTATGATAATTTTTCTGTCAAGGCCTTACTTTTTCTTTTTCTTGCCTTTGAGAGAACCATTAATTAAAGCATTAAAGCCATAAATTTCTTCGCTTCCCGCAATGGCAACTAATTCCACCTCTTTCGTGTCTCCCGGTTCAAATCGAACTGATGTACCCGCAGGAATATTCAGATGGGTTCCCCTAGTTAATTCTCGCTGAAACTCTAGGGCCTGATTAACTTCATAAAAATGATAGTGGGAACCCACTTGAATCGGTCGATCACCTGTATTAGCCACAGAAATACGCAGGGTGTCACGACCGACATTAATCTCGATCGCTCCAGATGGTGTGATAATTTCTCCCGGAATCATAACTGCTAAAAATCTCCTGTTAGTGAATGGGATTGTGAACGGTAACTAATTTAGTACCATCGGGAAAAGTCGCTTCGATTTGTACTTCCGTAATCATTTCTGGGATACCTTCCATTACCTCCTCGGGAGTTAATAAAGTCGTACCGTAACTCATTAATTCAGCGACGCTACGACCTTCCCTAGCACCTTCGAGAATGGCGGCGCTAATATAGGCGATCGCTTCGGGATAATTTAACTTAATACCGCGATTTTTGCGTCTTTCGGCGAGCAGTGCCGCCGTGAAAATGAGTAATTTATCTTTTTCTTGGGGCGAAAGTTGCATAGATAGGCCTTTTTTGACACAGATGCTAGAGTTATTGTAGTTGTTGGCTGGATAGTTGTAGCGATCAAGTTATGAAAATTTATTAGATCTTCTGCGAAAATCAAAAATCTTCCGTTAGGCGAGGAAACCCCGAATTTCTCTTGACAAAGGCGACTTGACATGATATTATAGGTATTATGGGAAATCCGTACGCCTACAAACCTCTTTCTTCAAGTTTCAATAATCCCCAATAAAAGCTTGGATAACGATAATTTCTTTAAGGATTAATAACCATGAACCATCAAAGAGAGTTTTATGTTGTCATTGAACGAGATGAAGATAGGTGTTATGTTGGGCAAGTTCCTCAACTTCGGGGTTGTTAAAGTCAAGGGGAAACGATTGATGAATTGATGAAGAATATCAGGGAAGTGATTGAACTTTGCTTGAAAGGTTCTTCGGTTTGTCTTATGCAATGGACAGGGGTTATAAGGGATGGAACCCTTATATAGAAAGGCATTTGACGATTTTTGTCAATTGCTTTTGATCTAAAGCTAACTAATCAATTAAACTCCTTGCCATATAAAGATTTAGTCGATTTATGCCCCCTATCGAACTATACCAAGTAACGAAGAGCCGCTTGAAAGATGACAATCCTAAAGATGTATCGGAGTTTGTTGGAGTTGAAAATGTGTCTATATCACACTGACGTTTCGGCTTGCCATTATGTGTAGAACCATTTTTGATGGTATGATAAGAACCACATCGTAGGACAACAAAATATCGAAATTCGTCAATCTTTGGCCAGAAGACAATGTTATAAATCTTCATTATAACTTAACTAAATGTTAATTATGATGAAGAATATATTGATAAAAATATCAGTCATAAAAAGCAAATCTCCAACATTTATCAAGGGATTATTTCTATCAGTAAATGTTCTACACGACTCTTGACAGATACCTCTCGGACGACAAAGCTCTATTGAGGGAACAAGCTTTTTGTCTTAGCCCTAATTAGAGGCTATCATATTTTCATGCTTGGCGGTGCCAACTTTGACATCGGGACTGCATCCTCACTATCCCCCATAGATAATCATGTTAGAAAACATCTCCCTAAGCGGTCTATCAATTCGTCGTCACATAGGAGTATTGATGTTAACTATAGCAGTTATCATCATCGGTCTTTTTTTTCTAAATCGTTTACAAGTAGATTTGCTTCCTTCTATCACTTATCCTCGCATTAGTTTAAGGATGAATGTCCCGGGGGTTTCCCCGGAAGTTATTCTCGAAGAAGTAACTAAACCCCTAGAAGAAGGAATGAGTGCCACCGAGGGAGTAGTGCAAGTTTATTCAGAAACTCGCGAGGGAAGGATGCGAGTAGATTTATTTTTTCAACCGGGGGGAGATTTAAACGTTGCTTTAAATGAAGCTACCGAAAGTTTTAATCGTGTCCGACAAAATTTACCCGATATTATTGAGGAACCGCGCTTAAACAAATTTGAACCCTCTCGTTTACCCGTCTATGAATTTGCTCTCTTTTCTGATACCCTACCCCTAAAAGACTTAAGATTATTTGCTGATGAAGAATTAGGGAGAGAATTAGGGTTTGTGGGAGGAGTTGCAGTGGTGGACGTGATTGGGGGAGTTAGAGAAGAAATTCAAGTTAATATTGACCTGCAGCGATTACAATCTTTAGGGGTGGGATTAAATCAGGTTTTAGACACCCTAAAAAGACGTAATCAGGACATCTCAGGGGGACGACTAGAGGGAGAAACTGGGGAACCTTTAACCCGTGCAGTGGGGAAATTTAAAAACGTAGCGGATATCCAAGATTTAGCACTGACCGATAGTAATAATCCCGAAGAAAAAATCTATCTGCGGGATGTGGCCAGAGTTATCGATGGGACAGAAGAACAAAGAATTTTTGTCACCCTAAATGGAAAAAATGCCGTGCGGGTTAGCATCCAAAAACAACCGAATGCGAACACGATTGCTGTGGTAGAAGGGGTCAAAAAACGCATTGCCGAATTAAAAAAATCCGGGTTAATAACCGGGGGGATGCAAGTCGTCACCACTACTGATGAGTCTGTATTTATACAAAACGCGGTTAATAACGTGGTTTCGTCGGGACTAGCGGGGACAATTTTAGCAGGATTGACTGTATTCGTCTTTCTCGGTTCTCTGCGACAGACTTTTATCATTATCCTAGCGATTCCTCTTTCTACCCTCGTCGCAATCATCTGTATGAAGTTATTTGGGTTATCGATAAATGTGTTTAGTTTGGGAGGATTGGCGCTAGGGGTGGGTATCGTGGTGGATAATTCCATTGTCATGCTGGAAAATATTGCCCTCAAAGTTAATCAAAACCAAAATAAGCGAGATTTTTTAGAAATTGCCCGGAATAGCAGCCAAGAGGTAGAATCTGCTTTAGTGGCCTCCACTGCGACTAATCTCGTCTCTATCCTGCCATTTTTATTACTGGGTGGTTTTATCTCCCTGCTATTTAACGAGATTATCCTCACTATCAGTTTTGCTGTGGCTGCTTCTCTGCTGTGTGCGTTAACCGTTGTTCCCATGTTAGCCAGTCGTTTGTTAAATATGCGGGTTGACCGTGGTATTCAGCGATTTTGGCTCTTAAAAGTCTTTAGTCAACGTCTAGAAGGTTTAACTATTCTCTATGGTCGTTGTTTAGCTAAAATCATCCGCTACAGAATAGCTGTTATCCTACTGGCCTTTTTAATTTTAGGAGGAAGTAGTTTTTATCTCTGGCAATATATCCCCCAAGAAGTCTTTAGTCGTATTCAAACCGGACAGGTGAACGTTTTTGCTCAATTTCCCCCCAGTACCAATTTAAATACGAACCGTCAGGTGATGCGGGAAGTAGAAAAGATTTTATTATCACAACCAGAGACTAAGTACGTTTTTACTACCAGTGGTGGTTCTCTTTTTGGCACAACTACCAATGAAAATATTTTGCGCGCTTCTAGTACGATTAATCTCAAACAAGGCACTAATACAGAAGCATATATCGAACGCATGAGCAAAGCACTAGAGCAATTAAACCTCGTTAACGTGCGTTTGCGTCTCACTCCCGGTCAAGTGCGCGGTATTATTCTTAATAACTCTCCCTCCGTTGGTGCTGACGTGGATGTGATCTTACAGGGACGCGATGGGAAAACTCTAGAGCAAGCTGGTGAAGAAATCCTCAGTCTTCTCGATGAAAAAGTCCCTAGTGTGCGTTTTCGTCCCGATGCTGACCCCAGACAACCGGAAATCCAGATTAAACCCGATTGGACGCGCTTAAATAGTTTGGGATTGAGTACCCCAGAAGTGGGACAAACCGTAAGGACTGCTATTCAAGGATCAATCCCCACCCAACTGCAACGGGGAGAAAGATTAATCGATATCCGGGTGCAATTGGAACCCAACTCGCGGCAAAAAATTAGTGACATTTCACAAATACCTATTTTTGTCAATAGGCAAGAAGACTTAAAATTAGCCGATATCGCCAGTATTGAAGCAGGAAAAACCCCAGCAGTCATCCAGAGAATTAATCAGCGTCAAGTTTTTATTATTATCGGCAGTTTAGTCGAGGGTGCGAAATTAAGTGACGCACTCGCGGGGGTACAATCGGTTTTAAATTCTACTCCCTTACCCGATGGTATCAGCATTTTACCCAGTGCTGCTGCCATGTCTAATCAAGAAATTCAGGGTTCTTTGGGTTTATTAGCGGGTTTATCGGTATTTTTAGTCTTTGTAGTCATGGCCGTCCAGTATAACTCGCTCATAGACCCTTTGGTGATTATGTTAACCGTTCCTTTGGCCCTAGCGGGGGGAATTTTTGGACTATATTTGACCAAAACCCCGATTAATGCCATTGTCATCGTCGGGGTGGTGTTATTGGTGGGGATTGTGGTTAATAACGGGATTATTATGGTGGAATTAGCCAATCAATTGCGGCAAGAATTCGGTTTTACTCGACTACAAGCCATTTTAAAGGCCGCTCCCCAACGTTTACGACCGATTTTAATGACTACCGTGACCACGGTTTTAGGTTTATTTCCCCTCGCTTTAGGATTAGGAGAGGGGGGAGAATTCCTGCAACCTTTAGGAATTGTCGTTTTTTCGGGTTTGTCTTTAGCAACTCTGTTAACTCTGTTTATTATTCCCTGTTTTTACGTTTTATTCTCCAGAAAATAATCTTTTTGGCAATTATGAATTATGAATTATGAATTATGAATTATGAATTATGAATTATGAAGTGGGGGGAAGGGGAGAGGGGAGAGGGGAGTTTTCTCAGTGAACTGATAACTGATAACTGATAACTGACTTCTAACCCAATGTTGGTCAAAGATAAGCAAAAATTATCTACTGACTCCAAAAACTTGAGAATATTTAAATTAACATTCCGCAATATTTATAAATTCTTAAGAATTAATTGAGAAAGATTTTTATTTAACAACGATGTTCCAGTGGTAACAGCGATTTGATAGAATTTCATAATGGGTTGTTTTGTGCTTTTTTAGGCAGCAACGGTTGAAACCCTTGCCACAGCTAGAAGGTAATCCTAATTAAGACAGGTAAATTAGTCAATTTCACCCACAACGATGATCTTTTTTTTGTGTAGTTTTATTGCAAAAAAAAAGTTTTTTTGACAAAAAGCACAAAGTATGGATCATGAAGTGGGGTGATGGGGAAGTGGGGAAGTGGGGAAGTGGGGAAGTGGGGAAGTGGGGAAGTGGGGGGATGGGAAGAATAAATAAAAATAATCTCCTGACTCCTGACTCCTGACTCCTGACTCCTGACTTCTAACCCGACAAAAAACCTATTCAGCAGACCCTAAGTTAAATAAGCGATAGTTACCCCCGAACCCCCCTCATTTTGGGGTGCTAATTGAAAGCGTTTTACCTGGGGATGACGGGATAGGAAATCGTGAACACCTTGACGCAATTTCCCCGTACCTTTACCGTGAATAATCCATAATATACCCGATGGGGTAGCCCTGACGATCGCTTGTTCGATATCCGTTTCTGACTCTGCCACCCTGGAACCGCGAATATCGACGGTATTATTAGCAGTACGAATTAAAGGAGTCTCCTGGGGTTTTGCGGGAGTTTGGGGCAAATTTTTGACAGGTTTTGGCGCAGTTTCCACTTTTTGACCATCCAAAGACTCAATCTGGTCTAAGGGTAGGGTCATCTTCATCATCCCGAAACGTAGGGAAATCTCCTCTGATGCCGGTGAAATTGCTAAAACTTCGGCAGTTTGTCCCAAATTGGGCAAGCGTACCCTTTCCCCCACTTGCGGACGATAATTAACCTTAGTTTTTTCCGTTTTTGGTAATAACCTTTCTGCGATCGCAGTTAATTCCTCTGTGGCTTTTTGGGCATCCCTACCGGTTTTTGTTCCTGATTGCAACCGGCGAATAACGTCATTAATCTCTGCTTTTGCCGATAATAAAGCCTTTTGTATCTCCTGCTCCTGATAACGCTTTAATTCTCGCTCTCTCTCCTGTAGAGAATTAGCCCGTGTAGAAACCTCTGTATAAAATTTCTCCGTTTGTTGGAGTAATTGACTAGCCTCCTTAGCTTTTGACTCCTGTTCCCGTCTTTGCGCTTCCAAACCAGCAATTACTTGATTTATCTCCTCCGATAACCCTCCCAGATGATTTCTCGCTTCGGCCACAATTGCGGGACTTAATCCCAAACGCTGGGCAATAGTTAAAGCATTAGAACGCCCCGGAATGCCCCATAATAGTCGATAAGTGGGGGAAAGAGTGCGATCATCAAACTCTACCGAGGCATTTTCAAAGCGAGAATCTCGATACTTTAACGCTTTTAATTCCCCGTAGTGAGTGGTAGCCACCGTCAGTAAACTATGATCGGCGAGGTATTGTAAAATAGCGATCGCTAAAGGACTTCCCTCGGCCGGATCCGTACCTGCTCCCACCTCATCGAGTAAAACCAAGGAACGAGAATTTAAAGCCGCTAAAATGCGGACAATCCGGCGAATGTGACCCGAAAAAGTCGATAAACTCTGTTGCAAAGACTGTTCATCCCCGATATCGGCCAAAACCTGATCGAACCAGGGGATCTCCACCGGTTCCCGCGCTGGAATAAACAGGCCCGCTTTCGCCATTAAAGCCGCTAATCCGAGGGTTTTTAAAGTAACGGTTTTTCCGCCGGTATTTGGTCCGGTGATGGCAACAACGCGAATTTCTGGGGTAATCTGCACATTTATTGGTATGACCTCCCCCCCCTGTTCATGGTGTTTTTGCCACCAGAGCAAAGGATGACGCAAATTCCGCAAAGTAATCGTTTCCGAACCATCGATAAAGCGGGGGGGATTACCCTCTAACCATAAACTGTAACGGGCCCTAGCGGTGGCCAGATCGAGCCTAGTAGCGATCGCTAGTAAATATTCTAAGTCTTCAAAAGCTTCGGCGATCAGATTACTTAACTGTCGCAGGATTTTTTCTTCTTCGATTTGTTCCAGACGACGATATTGCCGCAGTTGATTGCCTTGGTCAACGATAGAGTGAGGTTCAATGTAAAAAGTCGCCCCTGTGCTGGAAGTATCGTGAATTATACCCGGTATTTGCTCTTTTTGTGCTGCTTTGACGGGAATCACCCAGCGTTCGCTTTTTTGGGTAATCACCGCTTCTTGGATAGCACCGCCCTGTTTTTGCATGATATCCTGTAATTTTCGGTAAATTCGCTCTCTAATCACCTTCATTTGTCCCCGAATTTCCCGTAATTGGGGACTAGCGCGATCGGATATCCGGCCATCTTCATCAATACAACGGTGTATTTCCTGTTCTATCTCTGGATAGGTGCGAATTTCGGCTACTAACTCTTTTAAAACCGGTATATTTTCTTGTTCGTCAATTAAACGCCGTAAACGTCGTACTCCGGCTAAAGTCGTGGCAATATTTAAAAGTTCCTGTCCCGATAATAACCCCCCCAGATGCGCCCTTTCTAGGGCATCGCCGATGTCGCTAATCCCATCAAAGGAAAGACGACTATCTAATTTTTGTTCTAAGCTATAAACTTCTTTGGTTTGGCAGAGTAGGTTTAAACTTTCCTCTTTGCTTTCTGGTAACGGCAGTTGACGAATCGCAATTGCACCGAGTTTAGTCGCTGCAAAAGTAGCTAGGTGTTGACATAGCCGCGGCCATTCCAATAATTCTAGGGTTTCGTCTTGAATCAATTTTGTAGTTTTTTATAATACGCTTTGTATTTCTAGTCTAACCGGATTTGGTCTGATTTTCACAGGAGTCATTTCAGTCAACAGTAATCAGTCATCAGTCATCAGGGAAAAGACAGCACTGTTACTCGCACCTAATACCTGTCACTTAACAATCCCACCAAGCTGTTGACTATCTAAATTACTCGTTAAGACTGCACTGGAGTGCCGGAGTTGGAAGCAGGGAGAGGAAGTTCGAGCATTTGTACTAAAATTTTTAATACGCAGTTTAAATTCAGTACAGCTTATAATATTAGGTCGAGTTCTACTGATAACTGATAACTGATCACTGATCACTGATAACTGTATCTAAATTCCTTTCTGGAGAGAGAATTGTACCTGTTTAAATTCTTGTTTTAAACGTTGTTTGAGTTTGTCGGGGATAGGACGGGAACCGTAGGCGGTATAATAACCAGCTACAGAGTTTAAAGCTGTTTGCATAGTAGTGAAAGAACGCAAACCCCCGGATTTTTTATCTCGTCGGTAGAGGGAGATGTAATCGTTGATTTGTTCCTTTGCTTGCGACTCAACTGCCGCTTTATTCGGGTCATCTTTGACTAAATCAAGTGCTGTGGTTAAAGTTTCAATCACTGTTAAGGTATCCTGTCCGTAATTGCCGGTTAACCCCGAACTACTGGAACAACCCATCAATCCGATGACAAGGACGAGAACCAAAGCTAATAAGCGAGAAATGTAAGGTTTTAGAGACATATTTTCAACACCATAAGTTAATCCCAAGTCACCTTATCCTATCAGGAAACCGTGACCAGTTCCCCAGGAGAGTCAACCTGCTGCAAAAATCAAGGGTCAACCGGGGGGTAAATAGCCAAAATATAGGCTTTTTTGACGGGGAAAGCCCTATTTTTGTCTAAAAGTTGCGATGCCATCAATCCGGAGTGAGTTGATTCTGGACTAATTCGGGCCGCGATCAGGCACTGGTGGCGGTTTCAGGGTCGATCGAGATTAGACCTTGCGATCGATTAATCTAGAAGATAAGTAGGTAGGTGTTAAAAGTTGTCAGACACCCCCCTTATCAAGGGGAGCAGGGGGGATCGGCACCCCCCTTATCAAGGGGGGATTAAGGGGGGATCAGAGGCAAAATCTATCTTCAATTTAATTATAACTACTTACTTAAAAATTCTTCTTTGCTTTCGTCCTGTTTCGGAAGAAAGAAAGTTACATTCTTTTCGTAATTTTTAGGCCGCTCAAGCTGAAACTAGGGTGAAATGGGCAGTTTGACGGTAAAGCTTGTTCCCTTATCCACTTGGCTATCTAGGGCGATTTCGCCACGGTGGAGTTCGACGCATTTTTTAACCACTGCTAACCCCAATCCCGTGCCGATAATATTTTCCACATTCTGACCCCGATAAAAGGGTTCATAGATTTTACCTCTATCTTCCTCGGCAATGCCGATCCCGTGATCCCGGACTTGAAAAACAATGCGATCGCTATCTTTCCACAAAATCAAACTAATCCCTGCTCCTGTGGGGGAATATTTAATCGCATTTAAGAGTAAATTACTTAAAATCGAGTAGAGCAGTTTCTCATCTAGATAGGGACGGATCATCAATCCCTGACTGACAAATTTAATCGGTGTATTATTTTTATTGATAAATTGAAAATCTTCGACTAAATTTAAACAAAAAGCTTCAATATCGAGCGGCTCTAGTTGACAACTGAGATTGCCAGATTCTGCCCTAGTTAAAATCAAAATATCTGTTAAGAATTGATTCATTAGCTTGACAGAAGACTGGATTCTATATAGGTTTTTTCTGCTCGACTGATCTGCATCTTTTAAGCCATTTTCTAATAACTGCGAGGCAGAAAGAATCACGGTTAAAGGGGTTCGGAATTCATGGGATATCATAGAAAAAAGCTGAATTTTTAGATCAGAAATTTCTTTTTCCTGTAGTAATAATTGGTGGATTTTCTCACTTTTTTGTCGCCGTTTCTCTTGCCAAAAAACCAAAAAATAAACTCCGCAAATAATCCCAAAGCTAGTAAAAGTTCCCAGTAAACCCAACAGAGAATTTTCACGAATACTATCCCTAGAACTAGCGATGCTACTTCTTAAATTCCTTTTTTGACTAGCTTGTAAATAGATAAGAAGATTTTGAAACTTATCCCGAATCTGGACACTTTTAACCGTGATTGCATCTTGAAAAAGATCATCGGATTGATCAGATTTATAGGTGGCGATCGATTGATTAAATAGAGCAATTCGCCGATACATTAAATCCCCGATCTGAGTCATCATTTCCCGCTCGAAATCCGTGCCGTTTTCTAATTGTTTAGCCAGGAGTTGCCAGTTAGATTGCATCAAAGCGATCGCCCGACGATGACGGCCCAATTCACTGGGGCTGCCAGTTTTGATATAACCCCGTCTTCCCGATTCGGCCACCGCCATGTTAGCGTAAAGATTAGCGAGATTATCGATAATCTCGTAGGTAACTTCCACCTCGGCAGCGCGCTGACGCAGGGCGAGGGTATTGCGATAGGAAACTAGGCTAATAGTTCCCATCAGTAAGACAGTTAGCCCGAAACCTCCCGCGATCCATTTTCCTTGTTTGAGCCAATTCATCAGGAGTTAACCGACGCTATTTCCAGCTTACTCCATCTCTAGACCATGCGAATTTTAGTAGTAGAAGATGATATGCAACTAGCCGAGATTTTGCGAGAGGCATTGATCGAGCGACAATACGTTGTTGATGTGGCTAGAGACGGAGAAGAAGGCTGGAATTGGCTAGAATTAGGCAAATATGATCTTTTAGTTCTCGATGTCACCCTGCCAAAATTAAGCGGAACTTTGCTCTGTCAACGTCTGCGACGAGCGGAATCCCATCATCCCGTCTCTGCTAATGCCACCGTTCCCGTCCTATTATTAACCGCAAGGGATACGGTAATCGATAAAATCGACGGATTAGACGCAGGGGCCGATGATTATGTCACTAAACCCTTCGATTTGGGCGAATTAATGGCGCGGATTCGGGCCTTGATCCGACGTGGTAGCAGTACCAGCAGTGTTTTATTATCTTGGGGGGGGTTGCAGTTAAATCCCAGTACCCACGAGGCCAGTTATAACGGTCAACTTCTTTCCCTCACCCCCAAGGAATTCGCTCTCTTAGAATTACTTGTTACCCATGGGCGCCGGGTCTTAAGTCGATCGGGTATTATTGAGCGAGTTTGGTCTTTGGACGATTCTCCAGCCGAGGAAACCGTTACTTCCCATATTCGCGGTCTTCGTCACAAGCTAAAATCCCTGGGCGCACCGGAAGACTTTATTGAAACCGTTCACGGTCTTGGTTATCGCTTGAAGTAATGCCAAATCCAGTTATTAAAAACTGATTATTTATTCTCCGTTTTGCATGAGTTCCTCTCCTGATAGGTGGCCTATACTCAACGGATTTAATATAATATCTGCCTTTAGATAGTGGACAAAATCATTTCTGCATGAAATCTGCACGAAGTTTGCAGAGGGTTTCCATAATCACCCGTTAAATTAGAAAGTTAGACAGGTGCGGGACTTCTAGACAATCAGAGCGGTCAAACCTGTGACTTTCCTCTCCTAAAAGGGGCTGCTTGAGATGATTTACACGCGATTTGACTATCACGGTTGGCAGATTGAATTGAGCGCAGAAATGCAGGGTTATTCTTTTCAATGTTGGCGAGTGGATGGCAGGGAAGGAATTAGCAATCGCCTAGTTTATGCCACCTGCGAACAAGCTTTAGCGGCTGCCCGACACCGGGCAGATATAGAGTCCGCTTGTCTTGCCCTACTGCGATTTCTCAATGATATCGGCGGCCGGAATTATTATCTCACCTGCGATGATCGCGATGCTCTTAGCCAGTCAATTTTAGAATATGCCCGTCTAGGTGGTGTTTCCTAATTTCTTCCCTAGAAGTTTTCCCCTGATTGAGAATGATTCTCGCTCCGATTTATTGATTTTCAGGCCACTTTCGGTAATAGAATCGTGACAGTGGTTCCATTGCTGGGGATAATAGCAATTTCGATCGAGCCTCCGTGTAGTTCCAAGCATTTCTGCGCTACCACCAAACCCAACCCTGTCCGGGCGATGTGACGGACATTTTTATATAACTGTTTTTGATCTTCTCTGCTTGGAGAAATTGCGATAAAATTAACGATCATAACGATCAATAAAAAAATTTTATGGTTGTGACTGTTAATAATTCCCTGACACTAAGGGAATTTCTGCAATTACCAGAAACTAAACCCGCCAAGGAATTTATTGATGGTCAAATTATTCCTAAACCGATGCCCCAAGGTAAACATAGCACTATTCAAGGTGATTTAGTTCCGGCTATTAACGCTAGTCTAAAACCCCAACGAATTGCCCGTGCCTATCCTGAATTGCGTTGTACTTTTGGCAGTCGTTCTCTAGTTCCTGATGTTTCAGTTTTTCTCTGGGAAAATATTCCCCGCGATGGCGAGGGAAAAGTATTAAATAATTTTGCGATCGCTCCTGACTGGTTAATTGAAATTCTCTCTCCGGATCAAAATCAGACTAAAGTTGTTAAAAATATCCTTTATTGTCTGGATCACGGCACTCAAATGGGTTGGTTAATCGATCCAGAAGAAGAAATTATCTTTGTTTATTTTAGTGATCGAACTATCGCTATTTTTGAATCAGAAAATGCTCTTTTACCCGTCCCCGCTTTTGCTACGAATTTTCAAATTACCCTCGGTCAATTATTTGACTGGTTAAGAGATTAACGGATTATCAGTTATCAGTTACCAGTTATCAGTTACCAGATATGAGTTTTTAGTTTTCACATTTGGGTTATCAGTTCACTGATTACTGTTTGCTGTTTACTGATTACTGATTACTGATTACTGATAACTGATAACTGTTTAGCTGACACTTTGAAATAATTGATTCCAATCGAGATTGGGAGCATCTGAGGGGGCAACAATTTCAATAATTTTATTGTTAGCGGCGGGATAAAATAGGGATTCTACGCAAACCGAGGCCACTTTTGTGCGGGGAATACTGCCCTCAGATAGGGTATCGGCGGATGACATTTTAATGGCATTAAGATTATCCTCGTTTTTAAGGCCGCCGGGGCGCACAATCGTGTAGGTTAGTCCACTATTGATTAAATAGTCTTCCGCTTGTTTTTTCCAGAATAAAATTAACCAAAAGAGATTGAGGGGATGGAAAAAGTTCGATACACAGAGGGAAGTAACGAGAACAAAATGCTCGATTCCTTTCTTTTTGGCGGCATCGATGAGATTTTTAGTTCCCAAGTAGTCCACTAACAAAGGTTCCGTGGGATTAAAACTCGGTCTGGCTCCCGTGGCGCATAGCAAAACGCTACAATCAGCGATTAGTGCCTCTAACTTATCGGCCTGTTGCACATCTCCGACGACGATTTCCACCCCTGCGGGCAAAATTTCCGCCGCTTTCTCGCGGTTTCTCACCAAAGCGCGGACGGGAATCTGACGTTCGACTAATTGGGCAACGATTCTCCGTCCCGTTTCCCCTGTGGCTCCTGCTACAAATGCTTTCATCGCTTCTTGACCAAATAGTTTTTAACAATACGTTACACTAATCTCAATTCTACAAATTTCCCCGATCCTTTGGCGGTTAATCCCCAAATTTTTCTAACACTATCATTTACCAGGTTTATAAGTCATGCAGTGTCCCCCCATTAACTCCCTAGCTCGCGAATCTGTAGAAGTCAAAGAAGACAATCAATTTCTCGGTTTTCAAACCCATTTTGCTGGATCTATGGATATGTATAGCAATCAGGACAAGGTTGCCGATTATCTGGGCGCTCACGAAGGTTGGTTTTGTCGTTGTGCCGAACCGATGAAAACTCTGCCCTTCGGTGACAATGGTTATATCATCACCATCGGTAAATATGGTGCTTTTGGCTATGAAGTGGAGCCGAAAATCGCTGTGGTTCTGGAGCTGCCCGTCAATGGAGTCTATCATACTCGCAGTGTTCCCATTCCCGATCAACCGTTTTTGGGCTATCTAGTGGATTATCAGGCGATTATGAAACTAGAGGAAATGCCCCTATCTTCTCCTAGTCAGGAAATCGAGGCAATTTTTCGGCAACGAGGAAGGGAAATTCCGGCGGTTATCACCCAAGTCACCTGGGAACTGCGTATGGATGTTATGGTTAAGTTTCCCAAGTTTATTTATAAAATTCCCCGTCCCATTCTCCAAAAAACCGGTGATAAACTATTGACGCAAATTGTTCGCCAAGTTTCCCCCCGCTTAACCTACAAAGTTCAAGAGGATTTTCACTCTAGCTTTAATTTACCCCTACCCCCTGCCTCCAGTCGTCTTTTCTATCGTCTCGACTCCTGCGAGGGGGGGCTGCTTGCCTAGGGTTTAGGGAGTCTGTCAACAGTAATCAGTAGAGCTTGCTGATGGGAAATCAAGGAAAAATAAAGATTTGCTAACGGTGCTGGTCAGTCTAAGCTAGAATTATTAAGAAATGTTTACCCGTAAAAATAAACCTAAGACTACTTCAATATTTTATGTCTCTGCCTATTCGTAACGTTGCTATCATTGCTCACGTTGACCACGGGAAAACCACCCTCGTCGATGCACTCCTCAAACAGTCGGGGATCTTTCGAGAAGGGGAAGATGTACCCACCTGCGTCATGGATTCCAATGACCTCGAAAGAGAACGCGGTATCACCATTCTGGCCAAAAACACCGCCGTTCGTTACCAAGACACCCTGATTAACATCGTCGATACTCCCGGTCACGCCGACTTTGGTGGCGAAGTGGAACGGGTTTTAGGTATGGTGGACGGTTGTATCCTGATTGTCGATGCTAACGAGGGGCCGATGCCCCAAACCCGTTTTGTGCTGAAAAAAGCCCTAGAAAAGGGATTAAGACCGATTGTCGTGGTTAATAAAATCGATCGCCCTAACGTCGATCCTAACCTAGCCGTGGACAAAGTTTTCGATCTGTTTGTGGAACTGGGTGCCGATGACGACCAATGTGATTTTACTACTCTGTTCGCTTCCGGGATGCAAGGATTCGCCAAAGAAAGCCTCGAAGACGAAGACAAAGATATGCAGCCCCTGTTTGAGGCGATTTTACACCACGTTCCACCACCGGCTGGGGACGTTAACAAACCCCTACAGTTGCAAGTAACCACCCTCGATTACTCGGAATACTTAGGACGCATCGTTATCGGCCGCATCCATAACGGCGTAATTAAAGCCGGTCAACAGGCCGCTTTAGTAAAGGATACGGGCGCGATTGTCAAGGGTAAAATAACAAAACTTCTTGGTTTTGAAGGCCTCAAACGGGTGGAACTAAACGAGTCCAGCGCCGGTAATATCGTTGCTGTGGCTGGTTTTGCTGACGCTAACATCGGGGAAACGGTAACTTTAGCCGATGACCCGCAAGCTTTACCCCTAATTAAAGTCGATGAACCGACCCTACAAATGACCTTCTCGGTTAACGATTCTCCCTTTGCCGGTCAGGAAGGCACTTTTGTCACCTCGCGGCAAATTCGCGATCGTCTGATGCGAGAATTAGAAACTAACGTCGCTCTGCGGGTGGAAGAAAGTGATTCTGCCGAGAAATTCCTAGTTTCGGGACGGGGAGAACTGCATTTAGGCATTCTCATCGAAACCATGCGTCGGGAAGGCTACGAATTCCAAGTATCGCAGCCGCAGGTTATCTATCGAGAAATAAACGGTCAACCCTGCGAACCCTACGAATACCTCGTTTTAGATGTACCCGAAGAAGCGGTAGGTTCCAGTATCGAACGTCTCGGCCAACGGAAAGGGGAAATGCAGGATATGCAGACGGGCAGCAATGGCCGTACTCAATTGGAATTCGTGATTCCGGCCCGGGGTTTAATCGGTTTCCGGGGCGAATTTATCCGTCTCAGTCGCGGTGAGGGGATTATGAACCATAGTTTTCTCGAATATCGTCCTTTCTCCGGGGAATTGGCCACCCGTTACAATGGCGTGATTACTGCCTTTGAGGAAGGAGTCGCCACTTTCTACTCCCTCAAAAACGCCGAGGACAGGGGGGTATTCTTTATTACTCCGGGGACAAAAGTGTACAAAAACATGATTATCGGCGAAAGTAACCGGCCCCAAGACGTGGAGATCAATATCTGCAAAACTAAACAGTTAACTAACCATCGTTCCGCCACTGGGGATGAATTGGTTCAGTTACAATCCCCCGTGGATATGAGTCTCGAACGCGCCCTCGAATACATCGGACCAGATGAGTTGGTAGAAATTACCCCGAAATCGATCCGTCTGCGTAAATTACCGGTGAAAAAGTTAGCCAAACGTTAATCGGTTTTGACAAAATCCGGCGGCAATTTGGCCATGGCAATTGCCGCTAAAAGGGGCCGCAACGACTGGAAGATGATCGGTAATTGGTTAAGATTGATATCTAACAAAGAAATCCACTCAGATTTTCAACAAAACTGAGATGATAGAAAAAAGTGCCTTGAGTTTGAGGGTAAAGAATCTGCTGTGAGCTATTCTGCTACTTTGATGCGACATCCGATGTTTCCCGCCGCGTCGGACAGCAATCGTCTCCGTCTCTTTTCGGGATCCGCTAATGTATCTCTTGCCCAAGAGGTGGCCCGTTATCTGGGCATGGATGTGGGTCCGATGATTCGTAAACGTTTCGCCGATGGTGAATTGTACATCCAGATTCAGGAATCGATCCGGGGCTGTGATGTCTATTTAATTCAACCCTGTTGCAATCCCGTCAACGATCATTTGATGGAATTGTTGATCATGATTGATGCCTGTCGTCGTGCTTCTGCCCGACAAATTACCGCCGTAATTCCCTATTATGGTTATGCTCGCGCTGATCGCAAAACCGCCGGACGAGAATCGATCGCCGCTAAACTGGTGGCTAATCTGATCACGGAAGCGGGGGCAAGTCGCGTGTTGGCCATGGATTTGCATTCGGCCCAAATTCAAGGTTATTTCGATATTCCCTTCGATCACGTCTATGGTTCCCCAGTGGTGGTGGACTATCTTCTCAGTAAAAAATTACCCGATATCGTCGTGGTTTCTCCCGATGTGGGTGGGGTGGCTAGGGCGCGGGCTTTTGCCAAAAAACTCGATGATGCACCCCTAGCAATTATTGATAAACGCCGGCAAACCCATAATGTGGCGGAAGTGATGAACTTGATCGGCGATGTTAAGGATAAAACGGCGGTTTTAGTCGATGATATGATCGATACGGCTGGTACGATCGCTCAAGGGGCGCAGTTACTGAAAGACAAGGGGGCGCGACAGGTTTATGCTTGTGCCACCCATCCGGTTTTTTCTGGTCCGGCGATCGAGCGTTTATCCAGTGGCATAGTCGAGGAGGTGATCGTTACTAACACGATTCCCGTCCCACAAGAACATTTTTTCCCGCAACTGAAAGTCTTGCCGGTTGCCCCGATTCTGGGTGAGGCCATATGGCGCATCCATGAGGACAATTCCGTGAGTAATATGTTCAAATAGATGCTCGAATCCCCCTAAAACTAGGGGGAATTTTTATATTGATTTTCTTGACATTAATTCTGATTTGTGGCAGCGTCGGGGTTGTCCAGTCCTCCCAGACGATTGAAGGGCCAAAAACGCACCACGGCGCGACCGATTAAGTTTTCCCGAGGAACGAAGCCCCAAGCGTGGGAATCATAACTATTATTGCGATTATCGCCTAAAACCAGATATTGATCGGGGGGAACTGTCTTCGGTCCGAAAGTATAATTAGGTTGTTCGGCGATATAGTTTTCGGCTAGAACTTTACCGTTGACGTAAACTAGACCGTTTTTGACTTCCACCTTATCCCCCGGCAGTCCAATCACCCGTTTAATAAAAGCATCCTGAAAATTTTGAGCTTTGAGAGCGGCTGTCGGACTAAAAACCACGATATCACCCCGTTCTGGCTTATGAAAATGATAGCTAACTTTCTCGATAATTAGGCGATCATTAATCTGGAGAGTGGGTTCCATGGAAGAAGAGGGAATATAACGGGCCTCGGCCACAAAAGTGCGGATGCCAAAAGCCAAAATTCCAGCCGTGACAATGGTTTTAACTGCTTCTAGCCAAGGATTTTCTTGGGGGACGGGAGGGGGAGAAGGTTTTTCGGATTTATGGTTCAAGCTTTCAGCCATAGAATTTTAACTTTTGAGAAGGATTAAGCTAATGCGCTCTTTAATTTTCTAGTTTAGTGATAGTAGCAGCGTAGATAATATTTTAAGACAATTTTCCCAACTAGATCACTGTTAATTTGTCAAGGCCGCATTCTGCTGCCGGAAGGGGAATTTCCTCGGGGCAGAAAACGGTAAGATTAGTCTATCAAAAAAGACAGTTTTTCGCCACTATTAAAGGAAAAACTGAAGATTTCGAGGATCAGAACCCTACATCCCTTAAAAGTCTCTTCTAAGTCACCACTCAGATCTATTTCTGCACAAATTCCCGAATGGTCGATTGGAAACTTGGATATTAATTTAGCAAAACGACTTGACTTAGATATATGTATATGTTTGCACAAATTCCCGAACGCTCGATGCACTATCTGCGATGGGTTCTGACCATTGCATGGTTAATTCTGATATTTTCTCTGTTTTTTGACCCTATTTCAGCAAAATTAACCGATTATAATAATCTTTCTAGTCCCCTGAGAGTTGATCCCGATGTCTGCATTAAAGTCCAGGGAGTTTGCTTACCCCAATCCTCCTATCAGTTAGGTGCGCCGATTTTTTGGGGAATAGTGGTTCCTAGTGGTGTTTTTATCTTATTAGTATTCGGTCACGAACTCTGGCGGCGTATCTGTCCTTTATCCTTTCTTTCTCAAATACCGCGTGCTTTGGGTAAACAGCGTCAGAAAAAACAGACCGATAAATCGGGAAAAGTCCGCTCTGAAATCTATAAAGTGCCGAAAAACTCTTGGTTAGCTCGGAATTATCTCTATCTACAATTAAGTCTGTTATTTTTGGGTTTATGCGGACGGATTCTTTTTTATAATTCCGATCGCTTAGTCTTGGGTAGCTTTTTAATCTTTACTATTCTAGCGGCGATCTTTGTGGGTTACTGGTATGGGGGCAAATCTTGGTGTAACTATTTCTGTCCCATGAGTCCAGTTGAAAGGATTTATGGTGAACCGAGGGGGTTGCTGAATAGTACCGCTCACGAAGACAGTCGCAGTGGGATTACTCAATCTATGTGTCGTATTGTCCGAGAAGATGGTAGCGAACAAAGTGCCTGTGTTGCCTGTCAAAGTCCCTGTATCGATATCGATGCGGAAAGAGCCTATTGGGACGGGATTACTCAAAGCGATCGCCAATGGCTTTATTACGGTTATTTTGGCTTAGTTTTTGGCTATTTTATCTATTATTATCTCTATGCTGGCAATTGGGACTATTATTTCTCTGGAGCTTGGGCGCACGACGAAAATCAGCTAGAAGCCCTCTTTAAACCGGGTTTTTATCTTGGGGGTAATCAGATTCCGATTCCGAAGTTGGTAGCTGTCCCCTTAACTTTGGCAATTTGCACTTTTTTGGGTTATTTTCTCGGTAAAAAAGTTGAAAATGCCTATAAAGTCTATAGAATTCGCCAAAAGTCACCCTTACCAACCGAAATTATCCGTCATCGAGTCTTTACTGTCGGAACTTTTCTGATTTTCAATTTCTTCTTTATTTTCGGTGGTCGTCCTTTTATTAATCTTTTGCCAAAATTTTGGCATTATTTCGCTAGTATTTTAGCGGCTGTTTTGAGTAGTTTATGGTTATATCGCACTTGGATAAGGGATCCGAGTCGTTACCAACGGGAAGGACTCGCAGGAAAATTGCGTAAACAGTTGCGTAAACTGAATCTCGATACGGCTAAATATCTTGATCGGCGATCGCTGGAAACTTTGGACGCAGATGAGGTGTATGTGTTGGCCAAGATACTGCCGGATTTCACGCACCAGAACTGTTTAAAAGCCTATAAAGCCGTGTTAAAAGAGACTTTGGAGGAGGGATATACTGACTTCGGCCACAGCCTCGAAATCCTGCAACAAATGCGCTTAGAGTTGACGATTACCGAGGCAGAACATCAGGCGATTTTAACAGAGTTGGGTGTGGAATCGGCCGAACTTCTCGATCCAGAAAAGCAGTATAGTCGCGAGGATTGGTTACGTTTGCAGAGTTATCGCGATGCTTTGTTAGAAAGTTTGTTGGTGACATGGAAAAAAGACCCTGATCGCCAGGTGGGGTCAGAATTGCTGGAAGTGTTAACCGGTAAGAGTTCTAGGGAAGCGATCAAGCATTTATTGACGGAATTGCCGGCTGCGGGAACGGAAACTGTCGAGTCTTTGCGTCGTCAGTACAGAATTACTGGTCAGGAGGAGGAAGCCATTCTCCATCGTCCTCCGGCCGATCAATTATGGCAAAATATCGCCCGCGCTTTTCAGGTCTTCGATCGTCTATCTTTTAGTAGTCAGAGCGATCGTGAGCAACAGGAGAGGATTTTATTGGAAAGATTCCGTCTATTCGATAGTGATGGTTCGGGACAAATTAGTCTTGAGGAGTTAAAAGCTTGTCTTCAGGCGATCGAACCGGGGGTGACAGACAAGAAAATCGAAGCTATGTTACAACGGGCCGATACTGGTCGCGATAACCAGATTAGTTTTCAGGAATTTCGCGACCTACTGCACCAATTCCACCAATAAACTGTCTTAGCTAAGGAGTCTTTATTTTCCCTGACTCCTTTAATTCTCTCGAAAAATAGCTGTTCGTAGGCAGGCACGGATTTCTACTATACTAGAGAGTATAAGTTAAGTTGAGGGATTTTGTCAAGCTTTTTTGAGAAAAAATTTCGAGGTTTTGCTGAACTCTATGAGGGTAAATCCGATAGGGACTATAGAGAGGGAGATTTAATAGCAAAATGTAGTATATTTTTGGTAAGGACGGCGAAGTTCATAAAAGGAGTCAGTTGCCAGTTAGTTTTAATATCTCCATTTGGTAATATTACACCCTCATAAAATTTTTTACCATAGGACAGGCCTAGTAAGTTTATAAAGAGGTCTTCTTGATTAACGCTGAATATTCCGGCCTATCTAGATACTTAAACCAGAAAACGGGGTTCTTTAAGAAACCCGTTTTCTAGTAATTTGATTAACGCTGATGTCGGGGGCTTAGATGTATAATTAATTTTGCTTAGGTACTTAATTGATCATAATTGATCATCATGTATCACATATCAAACTAATATCATTAGCAATAGTAACGCTAACTCTTCGCAACATCGCACCTTGAAACTCGCTAGGAATCTTTTGTTTATATTGAATTAGGAAGTTAGAATTATGATTTGAGAAAGCTCTAATAATATCGACATTTTGTTCGATGTTATTAATATATAGTTTCATATTATCTATTATTCTGTCGCCGAAATTTTCATCACAAGGGGTGATTATCTTTGGTTTAGTAAATTCAACTTTGAGTGTCATCTCGCTACTAAGACGAGGAAGATTGCACGTGATCTTCTGTTGTTGTCCTAACCAGTTATAGACATAACATAGTTTTCCCTGATAGATGTAGAAACTATGTCCACCAAAACATCCACCCTGTGCCATCAGAACACCTTGTAAGTCCCCTTTAGCTTTGGAGAAATCAATAGTTGCTTCGATCGCATAGAGAAGAGTGTTAATGTTAGGAACAACAGCTTCGGAAATTTCTGATTCTCCTGGATAATTTGTCGGGGGAACCGTGAACGTAGGGATTTCCCTAGCAAGAGCTTCGGAAATTTCTGATTCTCCTGGATAATAGATATAGCTATCGGAAATTTCCAATCCCCCTGGACAATAGGTATAGCTAAATGTGGTATATTGTGGGTCATCAGAAAATGCTGGGGGACGTAATTGAGGAGTTTCTGCACCCAATACCCTAGAGCAATCTTTAAATGGCATATATGCTTTAACCATCGACATTTACTTGGTAATTGATAACGGGAAAAAGTGAGAGATTTAAACGGAACTACACTGATGGACAAAATTAACCAATCAACCCTACTGTAACTCATACTACTCAGTCCTCTATGCTAAAACGATCCAAAAAACGCAAGTTTTTAAATTGATGGGCAAAAAAGTTTAATTTTACTCAATAACCAAGGAGTTATACATAGATGTTTATTTTTGACAGTAAAACCAATATTTTAATTAATTCTCAGGAATTAACCTTTAAAAGTGAATATTTTTGCAACTTTTCTCGTTATTTTCAGAATCGAGAATTTGTCAACTTAGATGCTTTACAACTCAGTGGTGATCATTTTGAAGGGTATCTTTCAAGGATCATCATCGATGAAGTGATGTTAGAATTATCGCAACGTAATTGTTTAACGAATGTTAAGGGAGTAACCCATTCTAAAATGTGGGTTTTTGCGATTCCTTTTCAGGTGAATCCTGTCTTGTTTCAAAATTTGTACTCATTAGAAAATAACTATCTGGGGATTGTCCCCCCTAAATCAGAAATTTCCGTTTTTCAACATCCTTTTTCCAATCGTTTTCAGCTTTACGTTGATGATGATTATCTGCAACAATTGTGCCAAACTTTAGAGCTACCAGAAGCGAAAAAGTTTTTAAATTCTTCCATTTCTTCTATCGTGATTTGCCCAGAAGAAAAAATTCGTCATCTCCAACAATCTTGTCATCAACTTTATCAAATGCTATTTAATTTAGATCGTCAACAAATATCTGAGAGAAGAAAGGTATTAAAATTGAATTTTGTCAGTCAAAAATTAAAAGAAGAAATTGTCAAAGATTTTCTTTTGACTTTAGCAGCAACCAAAGATATTAAAACCCCTAAAAACACTATCAGACGCACCTCTATCCTCAAAAAAGCAGAAGAAATGATGAGAGAAAATCTGCGTTCTGATCTGAGTATTTCTACGATTTGTCAATACTTAGAAGTAAGCGAACGCACCTTAGAATATATATTTAAAGACTTCTATCAAATGTCTCCTTATAGTTATTTTAAATTGCTTCGTCTTAATGTTTTATATCAATCTCTTAACCAAAATAATCAGACAAAATTAGTTTATGAAATTGCTGAAGAATTAGGTTTTTTCCACCGGGGATATTTGGCATCTGATTATAAAAAAATCTTTGGTTACTTCCCCTCGGAAACCTAAAAAAATAGTAGGGGTAAGAATTATAATTATTGTTAGATTTATCTGACTTATTTTTGATTCAGTGCCTCTCCCGTATTTGTTTGGTAGGGGCGTATATTGTACGCCCTTTCTTCAATCCCATAACCTCAAGAGAGCCATTAATAATTAGCCCCACTGAGACTAATTTACTTAACTCCCACTAAAAAAGTTATACCGATCGCCATAATTGCCAATCCGATGAACTTGCTAATTAGAGTCGCTTGCTGGGTTAATTTTTCCTTGATGACACTGCCAAGGAAAAAAGCACCAGATGCGATCGCTAATTGGACTACGGTAAAACCGATTAAATAGGCAACTAAAGTGGCAACTCGCGCCCCGATAATGGATTCTCCGTAGGCATAACCGTGGAAAATTCCCGCGATCATTGCCAAAGTTGCCAGAGCGATCGTATAGAGATTAGAATGGTTTTGTAAACCTTTTTTCAGGGTTAAAATCACGCCAAAAATCACCACAGAAAGGGCAATAATTCCTTCAGGAAAAAGTAAATTTATTCCCTGTAAATGAATCCCCGTCCCGATTAAAGTGGCGATCACAAAAGCGATCGGAATTAATAAACCCTGTTCCATCCCCACAGCAATTAAACCACTAGCCACCACAAAAGCTAAATGATCTAAACCAATAACTGGGTGAGCTAAACCCGATAAAAATCCGTTCCAAAAATTATCGGGAGTTTGTCCTCCCGTGGCATGATGGGCAAGGGTTTTGCTGACAAAAATTAACAGGAAGAGAGGGACAATAGTTAATATCTTTGCCCAGCTTTGACGAAAAATTATCTTCATTGATTACCTCAAAATTATGATTCGGAAACCCGCGCAACAATAGCCCGGTGTCGGGGACTGGTGGGGGTAATGATCGGTGCTTGAAACCCCGCTTCAACTAATGCCTGTTCGATATCGAGAGTAAAATATTGATCGAGATAGGGTTCGGTACTCTTGAGTAAGGTGAGGACATAAGGGGGCATTTTTCGATAAATTTCCGAGCGCGGATTCATATCCATCAGCGTCAAATAACCCCCCGATCGCAATAAACGACGCGCTTCGGCGAAAATTTCTCTAGTAGCCTGTTGGGGTAGTTCGTGGAACATTAAAAACGAAGATACCAGATCGTAGGACTGACTGGGTAATTGAGTTTTTTCTGCGGCTGCGTGTTGCCATTGAATCGTCTTTTGTTTTTGTTGAGCTTGGTATTGGGCAACGGCTAAATAGTAGGGAGAGAGATCTAACCCAGTTACCCGCGCTTGGGGATAAGTATCTTGCAGAGCGAAGCTGCTCATGCCAACACTACAGCCTAAATCGACAATATCGTTAATTTCTGCCTTGATTTGCTCCTTTAATATCCGGTGATATTCCCGCCGCAATCGCGGGTCGCCGTCCATCCCCGCCCCAGGCCAGATGGTAGAATGGACAGCATAGGCGGCAGATTCTACCTCAAAAGCTGGCAACCAGTCTAAATTGCCCTTTTCGTAAGCGTGGAAAGAACAAACGTAGTATTCGGGATAGACGAGATCGGGGTTTTCTACCGCTTGCAGTTCCTGACTCCAATCCCGTTGCTGCCATTGTTTGACGGTTTCCCGCCAAGGTACGCCTAGTTTTTCGGCTCTTTTAATCATCATATTGCGCGCCTGATAGCGAGCGATGTCAAAAAGCGGTTTTATGCCGAGAATACGGTTAACTAGACCAGAAACAGGATTAAAGGAGGTTGGAACGGGTGTAACTGTCATAGAAAAGCTTCGATCGTAAATTTTCCCTTTTTCATCTTATAACAGTAATCAGTAATCAGTAATCAGTGAAAAGACAGTAATGTCACCGCCATTTAATACTGCTCAGTTAATACCACTGACTGAAAACTCACATCTGATAACTGTTGACTGACAACAGCAAAAAGCTCCCTAACCCCCATCGGGCCAATTTTTATTATGAGAACAATCGCTGAAATCAACGACAAAATTGCTAAAAAAACGGCTGTAGTCTGGACAGTAGAGGAATTAAAAAGCCGTGTGAGTGAGATGGGAATTAAGGAAGTTTTTTCCCAAGTAGATGTGGTTTGTACGGGAACTTTTGAACCGATGGAATCTTCGGGGGCAATTATTAATTTAGGTCAGACGGATCCGCCGATAAAAATTCGTCAATGTTGGTTAGATGGGATTCCTGCTTATGCTGGTTTTGGGGCGGTGGATTTATATTTAGGAGCCAGCGCTATTAGTGATCTAGCAACCAAAAATGAGAATTTAGAGGGAGAAAATCCCGAAAGGGGTGGCGGACACATTATTGAGGATTTAATCGCTGGAAAATCGATTCAATTGCGCGCTGTCGGACAGGCCACCGATTGTTATCCTCGCGCTTCTTTTGAAACGATTATTTCTAAGGATACCATCAATCAATTTTATCTTTTTAATCCTCGCAATCTCTACCAGAATTTTATCGTCGGAGTCAATGGGGGAGAGCGGACTTTATATACTTATTTAGGACCACTACAGCCGCGATTAGGTAATGCGGTTTATTCTAACCCTGGGGCAATTTCTCCCCTGTTAAATGACCCCGATTTAGAGGCTATAGGCATCGGTACGCGCCTTTTTTTAGGAGGAGGAATCGGTTATATTGCCTGGGAAGGAACCCAACATTTTCCCCTGCAAAAACGCCTACAAAATCGCACTCCTATTGGACCCGCTTCCACTCTAGCCTTAATTGGTGATGCTAAACAAATGAATGCTCGCTGGGTGCGGGGTTGTTATTTCAAAAATTATGGGGCTTCTTTAATGTTAGGAGTAGCAGTACCGATTCCGATTTTAAGCGAGGAAATTGTTCGACATTGTGCGGTAAAAGATGAGGAAATTGTCGCTCCAGTGGTGGATTTTTCCATTCCCCGGCGAGTCCGTCCTACCTTTGGTTTAATCACTTATGCTAAACTAAAAAGCGGTCGGATTATGATCGAGGGAAAAAGTGTTAGGGTGGCTCCTTTGGCAAGTATTTCCCTGTCCCGGGAAGCAGCTTTAGAATTAAAAGCACTGATCGAATCGGGAGAATTTACCCTCACAGAACCCGTGGCAAAAATTAATCTAGAGCGGACTTTTATTCCCCAGGATCGTTGGGGTGGAAAATTATCAATTGAGTGAAGAGTTAAAGGATTGTGTGTAGGTGGTGTTATTTTAGTAAACCTAGTTACCAGTTTACTCCCCTATCTGTAAGCTTCCCCCTTCCCCTTTTCCCTATCCATGAGACTGTGAATTTAATCTTGTCCAACTACCTAAGTAGTCGTGCAAAATTAATTTCCTAGTAAAGATAGGCAAAAGGCAAGAGGCAAAAGGCAAGAGGGGGTTAGATATGTGTAATTAATCTTGTCCAACTACCTACAAGTTAAGACGGCACTGGAGAAGGCAGTAGCGATAACATGATAGGTTAGATCTGATTGACAATGTAATGTTAGGAAAATAATGACCAGAGTAAATCCGAAGTTAATTATTCATGGGGGAGCGAGTTCCCTAGAGGATAAAGGTGGTTTGGAATCAGTGCGCGATTCTCTCCGGGGGATTGTGAAGAATATTTACAACCTCCTTGACAATGGTGCTAGTGCTGTAGAGGCGGTGACAAAAGGATGTATGTTACTGGAGGATGAACCGCGATTTAACGCTGGGACTGGTTCGGTGGTGCAATCGGACGGTCAGGTGCGAATGAGCGCAGCCTTAATGGATGGTCGTCACCAGCGTTTAAGCGGTGTCATTAACGTCTCGCGGGTACAGAATCCCATTAGCCTAGCCCAATTTCTCCAAAGTCAAGAGGATCGCATTCTCTCGGAAATTGGAGCTGCAGATCTGGCCAGAGAATTACAAATTCCCCTCTATGATCCCCTAACCGATTATCGGATTCAAGAATGGATGGAGGAGAGAAAGACGAACTTTAATCGCAAAATGGCCCGTTTATTCGCCGATTCCTCAGCACAACGGGGAACTATCGGGGTAGTGGCTCTTGATCAGCAAGGAGACATCGCCGCCGGAACTTCTACCGGGGGTAAGGGATTAGAAAGAATCGGTCGCGTTAGTGACAGTGCCATGCCGGCTGGCAATTATGCGAATTCAGAGGCTGGAGTAAGTTGTACGGGGGTCGGGGAAGATATTATCGATGAGTGTTTAGCCGCTAAGGTGGTCATTCGCGTCACCGATGGTTTTTCCCTCACCGCTGCCGTGGAGAAATCCATGCGCGAATCCCAAACTAATGGTCGGGATCTGGGCATGATTTCCCTTGATCGTCAGGGTAATATTGTTTGGGGGAAAACGGCGGAAATTCTCTTGGCTGCCTATCATGACGGTCAGGCGATCGGTGATACCCTAGAATGGCACGGTGAAAACGTCGGTTTAATCGGTCATCTGGCTGCCAGATAGTGGAACAAACTGCGATCGAGCCTAGTCTTCTCGGTTAATCTGTACAAGATACTTCTTCTCGAAAAATCTCCGTGTGGCAATATATTATCCCTATTTTTGACCCCGATGTGAAAAACTGGTCAGCCGAAGCGCGATTATTGCGCTGGATGACTTTTTTGTGGCTGTTAGTCGGGTTGGTGGTGCTTTTTTCCGCTTCCTACGCTCTGGCTGACAGTCGCTTTGATAACGGACTACACTATTTCATCCGCCAATTAATCTGGCTTTGGATTGGCTTAATTGGCTTTAATTTCCTAGTGCGATTGCCGATCAAGAATCTCCTCAAAATCGCACCCTGGATGATTTTATTAGTTTTAGGATTAATTTTGATCACTCTCATCCCCGGTTTGGGAGCTAATATCAATGGTGCCACCCGTTGGATTAAAATCGGGCCGATTCTCTTGCAACCATCGGAATTGATGAAACCTTTTCTCGTCCTGCAAGGGGCGGCCGTTTTCGGTGGTTGGCCCCGTTTAAATATTAATCAACGGTTAACTTGGATCGCCATTTTTGGGCTAATTCTAGCTGGCATTCTCTTACAACCTAACTTGAGTACCACTGCTCTGTGTGGTATAACTCTCTGGCTGATCGCTCTTGCCTCTGGTCTGCCTTTATCCTACATGACCAGCACCGCTCTACTCGGTGTAACTATGGCCGTGGTTAGTGTTACTTTCCGCGAATACCAGAGAAAACGGATTTTATCTTTCCTAGACCCCTGGCAGGATCCCCGGGGTGATGGTTATCAATTAGTGCAGAGTTTACTGGCCATCGGTTCTGGCGGAACCACTGGCAGCGGTTACGGTTTATCCCAACAAAAATTATTTTATCTACCCTTCCCGGATACGGATTTTATTTTCGCTGTCTTTGGCGAGGAATTTGGTTTTATTGGCGGTATTTTACTGTTAGTCATGCTATTTCTCTACGCTACTCTCGCCCTGATCGTGGCGGTTAAATGTCGTCATCGCATCAAAAAATTAGTGGCGATCGGAGCGATGGTTATTTTAATCGGTCAATCTCTGTTAAATATCGGTGTAGCCACTGGTTCTTTACCCACTACAGGCCTACCTTTCCCTCTCTTTAGCTATGGCGGCAGTTCCAGTTTAGCCAGTCTCTTTTTAGCCGCCCTCTTAATCCGGGTGGCTAGGGAAGAAAATGACCCCGATCGAGTTCCCACCAGTAAAAAAAGTCCTCAGAAAACTGTCTCGGTTTTCAGTCATCAGTGATGAATGATGAATGGTTCTTCGGTTTATATCTGGACTTCCCCCATACATAAATACTAGAAAATTAACAAAACCCTTACTGCAGGTCGCTTCTAAGAAAAAATTGAAAAGAGGCTACTGGGTACATTTTTCCCTTGAAAATGGACGTTCGGCGATGCTCAGACGTTCGGCGATGCTCAGTCGAGCCGTCGAGCCGCTGTACCGT